>Ga0315536_1000052_pt1 | contig 48737 bp, 41 predicted proteins | sample SalMarSW160230MG_FD_203093 | JGI IMG/M metagenome (GOLD analysis project Ga0315536, IMG submission 203093) | Salt marsh sediment microbial communities from the Plum Island Ecosystem LTER, Massachusetts, United States - Salt Marsh Sediment SW1602-30 ...
CCGATACCTTAAACGACATCGGTGTTCTTGTTGACGTTCCTGAAGTCGGTCCTGCTTCTCTTGAGCTCTTCTACCTCGTGCAGGACAATGCCGACTACAAGGGCAACTTCGGTATCGATGCGAAAGCTACAGACCTCGTCGGCGGAATGCTCGGCGTTGCTGCAGGTTTCAAGTATGATACACTCAATGAAGCCTGGGCATACGGTGTGGGCGCAAGCGTCACATACAGCCCTGCGACGATCGGCGTGTCACTCAACGGTGACGATGTTAACACGGTCGACCAGCTCGGTATTGATGTGGATGCTGCGTTTACCGATACCTACGGCGCAACGGTTGCGGCCGGTCTTTCACTTGCCGATGGTGCAGACACCTTCCAGGGCGCTGATATTGGCGTGTATGCCAAGGTCGGTGCTGCAAAATGGAGTGTCGGTTATGCTATAACTGACGGTAACGGCTATGCATACGTACCTGCAGTTGCCGGTATTGACGGCGGACTGTACCTGAATGCTGACATTGATTTCTAACGATGGAATGAAATGATTCGGCTTTTAGGTTGAAAAGAAAACGTAAAAAAACCCCTTCCCTTTTTGGGGAGGGGTTTTTCTGTCGATACTATGATTATTTATTTTAAGTGTTCAACTTTGTACTAGAATTCAAACTCATCATGAAATATCCCGATAAGCTCTTTGTCGGCCGTCATCACGGGAATATGTACGCTTCCTTCACCGTAAGCCGGGAACCTGCCCATGAATACGATTATTCCACTGTATGTGTCTCCCGTCGGTATTTTAAGCGTGTTCGGGAAAACATATCTTTTCACTGTATATTTCATTTTCGAAATGTCATACTCCCTGCCATGGGCATGCCGCCCTTCATTGTCCCATATATCGGACAGCTTGAACTGATTTATCGGCGCAATAGACCTGCCACCATAGAGAAGACGGATACCTTTCAGTACAACGGTGATGGAAGCGTCCTCCATACTGCCTGCTTGTGTGTTATTCTGAACAACGACTTCGAATACAGAGAAATCGTTAATACCCATAAGAGAACGGGGAGCGATAAAAGGGTTGCTTTTGGCGCCGAACCGTTTGATTAAAACCTCATCGGTGAGATGTGTAAGGGTCATTTTGATATTGTATTTTTTTGCCAGCTCGCCGGGCTTTACTGTTTCTCTGGCACCGGTTTTCCTTGTTGCGCATCCGGTCGATATAACAAGCATAACCGTGCATGCACCGAGTACTGCAAGTATTTTTTTCATCATTTAGACCGCCTTTCGGGGTGTTCTTGACTTTATCATAAGCATGAAGTATGATAGGCACGTAAACTTTCAAAGGTCTTAGATTAAAAAAACGTGCCTGATAATTTTTACCTAGAGAATGCAATTAAAGATATTTGTAATATTCTACAGTAATTTTAACATAAAATTCTGGTATAAAAAACAGGATTTTAATAAAAACCGTAATGTCCAAATAAATCAAGGAGAGGGACATGAAATTCTGGATAAAAATGATTGCCGGTCTTGTTATGGGGATTCTTGTCGGCAGCTATATCGGCCACAACTCAATATTCCTCGAACCACTGAGAACAGGCGGTATACTTTTTTTTCGTGTTCTGAATTTTCTTGTATTTCCGCTAGTATTTTTTACCGTAATTCGCAACGTAATCTATTTACGGCAGAGAAAAAGTCTTTTTATTGTGCTCGTTAAAGCGCTCGGTTATTTTATTCTCCTCACTGTCGTGGGCGCGACGATCGGTGTCGTACTCGGCGATGTGCTCAAACCGGGCATGGGTATGAACATCAATGCTTTTGAATCTCCAAATGTGCTGCACTATCCTGAAACCGCAGACTTCGTACAGGCTATTGTACCGGATAGTATTGCAGGCTTCTTGAAATCAGGGTTTGCTGTTCTATCGATTGTGTTTGTTTCCTTTATTATCGGCAGCGGTATTATACTCGCCAAAGAGGATGCCGATGAGTTTCACGGGCTTATTGTAAGCATAGACACAACTCTGCACAAGCTCACCATCATTATTCTCGAGTTTCTCCCGATAGGACTTTTTGCCTATATCGGATACCTGATGGGTTTCATGACGAAATTCTCTATCCTTCCATATTTGAAACTTGTTCTTATCGTTATTGGGGGTTCCTTTATCCAGGTATTTATTATTCAGGCGCTGCTCGTATTTTTTCTAACAGGGCTGAATCCTTTCAAGTTCGTGCATGCCGTGCTGCCTGCAGCTATACTCGGTTACGTTTCGGGAAATGGGTATACTGCATTTCCCGCCCTTGTTGAGTGTATGGAGTATAACCTCGGCACCGATCGCCAGGTCTTTACCTTTGTTTCAGCAATCGGCACGGCATTCAGTCTATCCGGAAGCGGTGTTGCTGCAGGCGTCTCCACTCTCTTTGTTGCTCAGGCGTACGGCCTTGACCTTTCGATATATCTTCAGATCATCATTGTATTTTTGATTACGGTTTTGAGCCTCAAACTGGACGGACTCTCCGGCGGAAGTCTCATACTGCTTTCAATCGTGCTTTCTCAGATTATCAAACTTCCGGCAGAAGGGTATGCATTGATACTCGGTATTTCAGCAGTGATTTTCCAGATTGAAACCCTGGTAAATGTTGTCGGAAATGCTGCTGTTTCTTATGTTCTTTCCTGCTCGGTTGAATCTGCTTCCAAGGTTCGTGTTAGAGATTTTCTGTAAATCCTACTTCTATACAGGAATTTATGAAAAAAAATCTGCTCATTGTCGACTACAGCCACAGTTCAGGTTCTGTCCTGGCTGAAACCCTGAGCAATCAAGGGTATGGTATCTATTTCGCCTCCGATTCTGAAGAGGTCTTTGGGGTTCTGTTAAAAAAATGCATACACCTCGTTTTACTCAATCCGGATTCCTTTCATGGGCAAACCACTGAGAACTGTTTTACGATATGCGGGAAAATCAGATCACAGAAGGAGTTTAAAAATACTCCCATTATTGCAGTTTCAGCATCACAAACAGAAGAGGATGTGTTGACAGCAATTGAATACGGTGCAAACGAATTTGTCACTGTGCCCTTCAGCAGCAAAATACTCACGGCAAAAATACGATCTCTTCTGACGCTGAAGGAGGAGGAGGAACGTCTCCGACAGAACAGGGAAAAATTGCTCAACCTCACAAACACTGCAGCCAGTCAGAAAGAGATGCTGTCACAGGAAGCCGAATTCGCCCAGGACCTCAACCAGTTTCTTGATGCTGAGCTGAAAAAGGCCTTTATTCGTGAGAGGCTTTCATCCTTTCTCGGTGCCCGGTTGTTCACCATCTTCACTCTCGATGAAGGTGAGCGGGAATTCAGGCTGTTTGTTTCAAACCACCCGGACATGCCTCCCAATTTTATGGTTCCAGTCGAAAGGGAGAGCGTTATGTACGAAGCGCTGAAGCGAAAGCGGAATATTTTCCTGAAGGATTATTCGAGATCCCAATTTCAAAAAAGCGGAAGAAAAAAATACCTGAGCAATGTTGCCTGTTCTGTTCCTCTTATTTCAGGCGAACGGACAATCGGTGTTCTAAATGTAAACGACCCTGCCGCCAGTAATATGGATGGTTACGATTTTGAGGGGAGAATCGTGCGCGTATCACGTCATCTTGCAGTATCGATACACAACACCATTCTCTATGAGAAGGTGAAAGACCTATCCATGCGGGATTCCATGACCGGGCTGTATAATTTCCGTTATTTTGTGGAAACCCTGCGGTCAGAAGTCGACAGGGCGCTTCGTTACAATGAACCTCTTGCCTGTATTATGCTCGATGTGGATAATTTTAAATCGGTAAATGACATGCATGGACACCAGGTCGGTGATCTCGTTTTGAAGGAGCTTGCCAGGAGCGTGAGCCTGTCTGTGAGAAGTTCCGATATTCCCGCCCGATATGGCGGGGATGAGTTTATTATCGTTCTTCCCAACACTGGAAAGTCATTTGCACTGAAGATTGCACAGCGGCTCATGAATCTCTTTTCAGACAAGGCCATCAGGATTCCGACGGATAGTAAAACAGTGAAGGTAACTATAAGTATCGGTATTGCAGGACTTCCTGCTGATACAACGAATATGGACGAGCTTATGAAAATGGCGGATGAAGCGCTGTACAGGGCAAAGCATGAAGGAAAAAACAGGATCGCTATTATTTAAAGCGGTATGTGCCGCGAAAAACTTCGACAGAGGGTCCGGCAAGGTGCACCGTATCGTTTTTTTCGTCCCACCGGATGGTAAGTAAACCGCCTTTCACCCTGACCTGAACCGTGCGATCGGTAAATCCACTCAATGTGCTCGCAACCGCAACTGCGCACGCGCCGGTTCCGCAGGAGAGGGTTTCTCCGGCTCCCCGTTCCCAGACCCGCATCAGGATATTCTTTCGATCGAGAATTTGCGCGAATTCTATATTCGCCTTCTGCGGAAACTCGGCGGCGTTTTCGAGCTTCGGCCCGTCGGTGAGCACCATTCTATCGGTGATCTCATCGACAAAGGTTACGAAATGGGGATTTCCCATGCTTACTGCGGTACCCCGGTAGCCGAGTATCGCAACATCGACGACCGGTTTCATATCGAAGGCTACGGGAATGTCCGGGCCCGAGAGAATCGGCCGGCCCATGTCGACACGAAGAGAGCCGGCCTTTCCGGCTTCATCCAGTTCGAGGACTGAAATTACTTTTTCACCCGCTTTCGTTTCTACACTGAAATCTCTCTTTTTCGTGTACCCGCTGTCGTATACGTATTTTCCCACACACCGGATACCGTTTCCGCACATCTCGGCCTCGCTCCCGTCTGCATTGAACATCCTCATACGAATGTCGCAGCGTGCGCTTTCCATGACCAGAATCAGCCCGTCCGCACCAATCCCGTAGTGACGGGGAGACATTTCCCGTGCGAGCTCGCTGAAATCGACGTCGTATTTATTTTTAACAAGGTCAAGATAGATGTAATCATTTCCGGTGCCGTGCATCTTTATGAAGTCTATGTTCATCCATATCTCCTGAAATGGTGTGAATCGAGAACGTAAAAATCAACCGAACATCTGATTTATCTGAAAAATCGGCAACATTATCGAGAGTACGGTAAACGCGACAATGGAGCCGATAATCATGATGAGCACCGGCTCGGCAAGAGTTGTGAGAGTGGCGATACGTTCACCGAGCTCGACCTCGATGTTGCGGGCAATACTTTCGAGCACTTCCGGCACACTATCGCTCATTTCTCCGGCATGTATCATGCCGAGCAGCGCTGCATTGAACAGCTCGCTGTGGGACAGCGCCCTGGACAGCCGTTCACCCTTTTTTATCCGTTCGACTGCCCTGCCCAGAATGTCTGAAAAAACCCTGTTTCTGAACACTCCCATGGTGTTCTGGAGCGCTTCGATGATTCCAATTCCGTTTGAAAGCATGAGGCTCATCGTGTAGGCAAATCTGATCTTGAATGTGTCTGTGAGGACTCTTTTTACGACAGGAAGCTTTAAAACGAGGCGGTCGAAGTACAGCCTTACACTTTCACGCCTGTATAATCGACGCAGCACCAGAACCCCAGCCCCGATTATGATGAGAAGAATCCACCATGACGTCTTTAACAAGCCTGAAATACCGATGAGGATCCTGGTTGGAAGCGGCAGCACCTGCTCGAACTCCTCGAACAACCGGGAAAAGGTCGGCACAATGAAGGAAATGAGAAAAATGATAATGATACATGCAAATACGAGTAAAAGAACCGGATAGGTGAGTGAGGACCTGAGCTTGGAAATAAGTGCCTGATTTTTTTCGTGCATGACCGACAGGCGGGCAAAAACAGTGCCGAGAGTTCCCGATACTTCACCTGCATGGAGAGAGCTCACGTACATCCTGCTGAAATAGTCGGGATACTCCGAAAAGGCCTGTGAAAGGCTTTTCCCTTCTTTAAGCTTCTCACGTATTTCGATCATGATTTTCTTCAGTTCTTCATCGTCGATCTGCTCGATAACACCGTCAAGCGCATTGACAACCGGCATATGTGCGCTTAGAAGGAAGGAGAGCTGGCGTGTGATCTGTGCGGCCTTTGTTCTGCGCCTCGTAAAGGAAAAAGACCGCAAAAGCGCAGATCCGCCCCGCTTCATCTCGGTCAATTCCTGGATAAAAAGCCCCCTGCTCTTCAGCTTCTCACGGGCGCCTTCAAGCGCAGCAGCGTCAATGATGCCCCGTATATTCTTGCCGCTCTGTGTCAGCGCCCTGTACTCGTAAATCATTCCCGTATAACCCTCACGACTTCCTCAAGAGAAGTAACCCCGTCAAGCACTTTTTGAATGCCGTCAAAGAGCATCGGTTTCATCCCGGAACGGATACACTGGTCCCGTATGTATGATGCGTCCCTCTTTTCGACGATCATTTTTCTTACCTGCTCATCTACTCTGATAATCTCATAGATGCCGATTCTGTCTATGTACCCGGTATTGTGGCATTTGGAGCAGCCTGCAGCAGTATACACCTTCCCTCCTCCGAACAACTCAGGGTCGATACCTTCGTTGCGCAGTATTTCAGGGGCTACGGTGATCTTTTTCTTACAGTCCGGACAGAGGACGCGGACCAGCCGTTGTGAAATAAAGCAGTTGACCGTCGAGGAGATGAGGTAGGGTTCTATACCCATATCTATCAGCCGAACGACACCGCTTGCAGCGTCATTCGTATGCACGGTTGAAAATACCAGATGTCCGGTCATTGCGGCCTGTATGGCGATCTCTGCAGTTTCCCTGTCGCGAATTTCTCCGACCATGATTATTTCGGGGTCCTGCCGCAGGATCGATCTGAGGCCCCGCGCAAAGGTGAGATCGATTTTAGGATTGACCTGTATCTGGCTGATTCCCTTGATCCTGTATTCGACCGGGTCCTCAATAGTAATTATATTCTTTTCCGATGTGCTGGTTTCCTTGATTGCGGCGTAGAGTGTTGTGGTTTTTCCGCTTCCTGTCGGTCCGGATACGATTATAATTCCGTGCGGGATTTTGAGAATATCCCTGAACAGGGTGAGAAGTGTATTGTTCATGCCGAGCTTTTCTATGTTGAAACGCCTTTCATCCTTTACGAGGAGCCGCATAACAACCCGTTCACCGACCACAGATGGTATTAGAGAGACCCGTATGTCAACGTCAGCCGCTCCGTATTTTATCTTGATCCTTCCATCCTGTGGAAGTCTGTTTTCAGCAATATTCAGATGCGCCATGATCTTGATCCGCGATACGAGCGCCTGCTGGTACTTTTTCGGAGGGGAGAGAACATTGTACAGAATCCCGTCGATTCGGTACCGCACGGATATGCCCTCCTCCGATGGCTCAATGTGAATATCACTCGCCCGTGATTTCAGCGCTTCAGTGATCATCAGGTTCACAAGCTTTATGATGGGAGCTTCGTTGGCGAGATCGAGAACATCCTCGCCTGTTTCATCAATGTCCCCTATAATCTGTATGGGTTCTTCCTTCATATCCTCGATAACCTGATCCGCACTTTCACCTCCTTCACCTGCAAGAATATCGGACAACTTCAGAATATCGAGTTTCTTCGCGAGAACGAGTCTCACCTCTTTTCCGGTCAGCACACGTATATTTTCTATTACGTCGAATTGAAAGGGGTCGTTGATCGCGACGTCAACTGCCTTGTCGGACTCGTCGATAACAAGGACCGTGTACTTTTTTATGAACGCCCGGGAAAGACTGCTCAAAAGCATGAGACTGTAGCTGCCCGGAAGGTCGTCATTATAATCGATTCCGAGCTGGTATGAGAGCACTTGCAGGAGGTCGCCCTCAGTAATGATATTCCTCTGAAGAAGGAATTCTCCGATTCTAACCGTGGTGTTTTTCTGTGCGATGAGTACGCTTTCAAGCTCCTGCTCATCGATTTTCTCCAGAGCGACGAGTATCTCGCCGAATTTTTGACCGATAAAGGATTTTTGTGCGGTTTTAGTCGGCGGCCCTGGGGGTTTTATTTTCATTTGCGAGACCTGGATTTTTTGTTTTTCTTTTGCTCGAACTCCTCCTGCTCCCCTCGTTTTTTTTCAGTGATCTTCTGGATATCTGTATCTTCCGTGATGATGTGCGGGGTAAGAAAAATAAGGAGGTTCGTTCGTGTGCTTTGTTTGATCTGTTTTCTGAAGAGCAGCCCAAGAAGCGGTATGTCGCCTAACAGCGGTACTTTCTGTTCGATGTTCGTGACATCATTCCTGATGAGTCCGCCGATAACGATCGTTCGCTTATCTTTTACGGTAACCTTTGAGGTAATTTCTCTCTTGTACACTGACGGGTTTTCGAGCGTCCTGGTGCTCTCGACCAGTTTTTTGATCTGCTGTTCGATCTCCATGGTGATATAACCGTTTTTATTGATGTGGGGGGTCAGCTTGAGAATGATGCCGATGTCCTTGTAGTCGAATGTCTGTATCACATTGTTTTGCTCATCAACCCGCGAGCTCGTGAGAAAAGGAATTTGTTCGCTTATGTTGATTGTCGCCTCGTTGTTGTCAACCGTAACGATTTCGGGGGTGGAAAGGATCTTGAGATTTGTGTTCTCCCTGTTGGCGTTGAGTATTGCGTATACATTCGGCAGAGTGCCGTTCAAAAGACCCACCGTGAGGCCGGGAAGTCCGCCTTGCTGGAGGCCTTCGGAGTACAGCCCCGTGTTACCTGACGCAACCACATCCGCGGCATACGGTGTATCGATAAGAGCGCTCCAGTCGAATCCGAATGTCTGGTCGTCGTTGAGGCTGATCTCTACAATGAGTGCTTCCACGAGCACCTGATCACGCTTGACATCGAGCCCTTTTATTATCCCTTCGATTTTTTCATAGTCCTGAGGCGCGCTGATGATAATAAGGGAGTTTGTCTCCTTGTTGGCAACGACCTTGAACCGCTCGCTGAATGCAGACTGTTCTGTCTGTGGCTTTTGTTTTACATCCCTTTGTTGCACCGGAATACTGCTCGCAAGGGTGGACAGAGTTGTGGCTACTTCTTCCGCCCCCGCATTCTCCAGTTTGTATATGTGTATATCCGACTGTGCCGTTGGAAGCGCGGTATCCAGAAACTTTACCATATTCAGAAGCAGTGAGATATTCTTCCTGTCGCCGTTTACGAGGAGAGCGTTGGTCCTGGTGTATGCAGTTATTAGCAGTTCATTCGGAAAGAGCGGACGTACGGCATTCAGTATGGTTGAGGAATCGGCAAAGGCGAGCGGTATGATCTGGGTAAAGATACCTTCCACTTTTTCATCGGTCGGTTCGGTGCCGTAGAAGATACGGCCGCTCATCTTAAGAGCTTCCTGAGACGGGAAAATGCGCACCACATTGTTTTCTCCGGGCACTGCGGTAAATCCCTTGACCTTCAAAATTGAAAGAACAATATCGTACACCCTGTCCTGTGGCACCTCCTTCGATGAAACGAAGCTGATGGTGCCCTTTACGTTATTGCTGAGGATAAAGCTCTTTCCTGTTATCTCGCTCATGGTTTTCAGAAAAACTTCGATGTCCGCATTATCGAAGTTGAGCGATACAGCTGCCTGGAGTATTCCTGTTGAAAGACACAGGAAGAGCAGAATAAAAAGAATGCACCTCTTATATATGGTTTTATTCATTAAAATCCTCGTTTTTTGTACCAAGGGCACAGGTACCAGAATTTTATGCTCTATTGACTTATTATGTCACGTTACCTACTATGCCATTCTATAGGTAAAAACCATTAGGCAAGTGCACCATCAGGCATTTATTGGTTTGCACCTTTTAAGTTTGAAAGTTCACTTACCTATCTTTTTCATTCAGTTCGATACCTCTGTATAATATAAGTTGTCTGTAAAGGGGCACATCCCGCCAGGGGCACATCCCGCCAGGGGCACATCCCGCCAGGGGCACATCCCGCCAGGGACTTTCCCCCTGGGGAAAGTCCCTGAGGGGATTCACGCCACTTTTTAAGACGATTCAGCAGTAAGCCTGTTGATATTCTCAAACACAAGTATCGAGGCGCCTATCAGGCCTGCTGTATACCCGAGTTTTGCAAGCATTACCTCCGCGCTTTCAAGTGAATCCTTCAATGTCCAGTTAGGAAGGTGCTTCTTTATTGCCCTGAGATAGATTGCACCCGCCTCCGCAATCCCTCCTCCTATTATGAACAACTCCGGATTGAGGATGTTGATGAGGCTGCCGACCCCCACAGCTGTATATTGACCGATTTCATCAACGATTTCGAGCGCAGACCTGTCATTTTCTCGTGCCGCGTCGAACAGCAAACGAGGAATATCCGCGTCCTCGGTTTCTCTAATAGTAGTAAATATCGGGCTTTTTTTCAATGTGTCTTTGAGATGTTTTGTGTCATTGAGATGGTTTCTGACAGTACGAACAATTCCGCCGAGAGAGGCGTATGCTTCCCAGCAGCCCTTTACTCCGCACGCGCATGTTTCTCCTCCGAATGAGGCAACGAGATGTCCGATCTCACCCGCATACCCTGCTGCACCACCGTACAGTTTACCGTCGATAATAATCCCGCCTCCGATTCCAGTACCGAATGAGGCGAGAACGATGTTTTTTTTGCCTTTTCCTGCGCCGTGCCTGTGTTCGGCCAGTACGGTTGCCGTAACGTCGTTATGGGCAAAAACAGGGATGTTGAATTTGCTGTGAATAATTCGCATGAACGGGGTGTTCTTCCAGCCCGGCAGGTTTTCCGCACCTCCTGTCAGACCCCCGAAGTCCGGGTCTATTATACCGGGAGTTGCTACCCCGATGCCTTCTATTATTTTTTGCTTGGCCCTGGCATTTTCGAGCAGGGTGCCGATTGTGTGAATGAGGTTTTTCAGTATTCGGTCTGGGCCTTTCTCTATCTCCGAGGGAATGAGCCTGTAAAGAGAGATATCCCCATCAATTGAAACTATTCCGCCTTTGAGGTTGGTACCTCCTAGATCTATTGCAATTGCATACTTTTTCATGAAAAACTCCGCGTACACATTATACGTTGTATTGCAATTGTTTCAACATATTTAAGTGCGCGGCGAAAAAAGACTTTCTCGTTTTCATTTTTCGGTAATAATGTTATGCTATGCATGGTTTACGCCGGGGTATTCGGGATATTGACTGGGATGAGGATTTTTGCCTGCAGTATGAAATCGGAATCCGGCACCCTCAAGCCTGAAAGTCCGGGGTACTGAAATTTTTAATAAAAATTGAGGAGTGGGAAAACCACCGATGTATCTGTACGATGAACTATGTGAACTGGAGCGTATGGGGGAGCGGATTCAGGTCGGGCTTGTTGGTGCCGGTTTTATGGGGCGTGGAATTGTTGAGGCCGTTCAGTCCTGTCCGGGAATGGAGGTTGCTGCAGTTTCCGATATCGATGTTGAACGCGCACGCGCCGCTTTCGAAGGAACGGATGATGTCTCCGCTGTCGAGGTAAAAACTCTCGAGGAGGCGGCCAAAGCCCGACGGATCGTGACGACATCACCGCGCATCATTGCGCAGCTTGAATCCATCGACATGGTACTGGAAGCGACCGGAGACCCCGAAACCGGAGCGGAGATTGCGTATTTCAGTATTATGAACAAAAAGCATGTGGGTATGCTGAACGTTGAAACCGATGTGACTGTGGGCCTGCAGCTGAGCTTGCTTGCGAAGGCTGCCGGTGTGGTGTATACGGTTTGCGCCGGTGATGAACCAGCTGCAATAAAGGACCTCTGTGATTTCACCCGTTTGGCAGGGATGAGTGTTGTGGCATGCGGCAAGGGGAAGAACAATCCTCTTGATGTGAGTGCAACGCCCCTGACGCTCAGTGCTGCCGCAGGGGAAAAGGGGTTGAATCCGAAGATTCTGACCGAGTTTGTTGATGGCACGAAAACAATGGTTGAGATGAGCTGTGTCGCGAATGCCGTGGGTTTGACTGTGGACAGGCGAAACATGCACGGTCCGGTTGTATCAAAAGAGGAGCTTGCACAGGTCTTTTCATTACAAAAAGAGGGCGGCATCCTCAATCGTGAGGGAGTCGTTGATTACATGATAGGAGACCTTGCGCCCGGCGTGTTTGCGGTTGTGCGTTCAAAAGGACCGATCGCCGATCAGATGATGAAGTATCTCAAAATCGGAGAGGGGCCGAATTACCTTTTATACAGGCCGTATCATCTAACGAGTCTCGAAGTCGCTGATTCAATCTCCTGGGCATGCCTTTACGGTAAAACAACGATTGCACCCTCCGGTCCGCTTCGCACAGAGGTTATTACAATCGCAAAGAAAAATCTCGAAAAGGGAGAGTACATTGACGGTATAGGCGGATTCAGAGTTCGGGGCGGTTTAGAGCGGTTTGATATCGCTTCAGAACAGAACCTTCTGCCGTTGGGGCTTGCATCAGGCGCCCTTTTAAAAAATGATGTTGAGATGGGAGAGGCACTCTCATGGGATGATGTTGAAATCAAGGATTCCCTTCTCCTGCAACTAAGAAAAATCCAGGACAGAGCCAATGGATAAAATAAAGAGCTCCCTGCAGAACAGGATAAAGGGTGTCTTCTTCGATTATGGCGGTGTGATTGAAAACATTTTTCCGGATGAAGCTTCATATGCACGCGGAGTCGGGATTATACGTGGAATCCTTGAAGGAATAGGGGTATCAATGACAGAGGGTGCCCTTACCTCGGCCATTAAAAAAGGTATTTCTGCATACGAATCCTGGTACAGGAGCAACGGCTACAGGGAACTGCCGAATGCGGAGATATGGAAGCGATTTGTGCTGAAAAAATGGTGCGGGAATGAAGAAATCTGCATGGCGATCGCAAGAATCGGAGAGAACCTGAGCAGTATTTTCGAATACTACCTGTACCGGCACAGACCGAGACGGGATGTGGTGCGTGTCGTGCGGACACTCTATAAGAACCAGTATACCCTTTCTGTGGTGAGCAATACCATTTCCCGGACCCTCATTCCGGAGAGACTGAAGAAGTTCGATATTGATCGTTACTTTAGCGCAGTCGTTCTTTCGAGTGCAACGGGGTACAGGAAACCTGGAACAGAGATATTCGAAGAGGCCCTTCGGTATACGGGGTTGAAAGCCGGACAGTGTATGTATATCGGCGATACACTCTCGCGTGATGTAGAGGGAAGCAAGAATGCGGGTTTCTACAGGGCGGTTCTTATCCCGTCGGGACTTACCACTGTGAAGGATAAGAATTACCGTGGAGATGCGAAGGCCGATAATACAATTGAATCTCTGCTCCAGATATATGACGTGCTCTGAGGAAAACACCCCATGCATAACTTAAACCTCAGATTCAGAAAATATATTCTTCTCTGGGCGTTGATCGCAATGGTGGTGGGGTATTTTGTGGGACGCTTCAACCATGAGCGTGTGTTAGGACTGAAATTTTTACTTACTCCTCTCCTATTCACCATGATTTTTTTAATGGTGTTTCCGGTGAAGATGTCAAGCCTCCTGAAGTTCAGGCTGTATAGCTCCCAGATTATCGCAAGCTACGTGCTTACCGTGCTTTCCCCTGTGCTTGCGCTCATTGTGTCGAGGATTATTCCCGGAAAGTTCAACTTTCTGAGCACTGGAATCGTTATTTCCTCCACAGTTCCCCCTGATGCCATGCTGTCTGCATGGGCGGCATTTCTCGGGGGTGACGTGCTCCTTACTCTCATTATTCAGTCCTTTACATCTATCTACTATCTCTTTCTGGTTCCGTTCGGGTTTACCCTGCTTTTTGAGGGCTTGACGAACTTTTCTCTTTTCATTCTGATAAAAAACCTCCTGTTTCTTATTGTGCTGCCATTCATCTTTGCCGGTGTTTTGCGTGTGCTTTTTAAAAAATATATAACAAGAGAGGTTCTGCGTTTTATCAGTCCGACACTGTCCACGATCTCAGGAATTATAGAGCTCTTTGTCATCCTTATATCCATTGCACTCTGGGAAAGAATAATAACGGAAAACCCGGTTGTCATACTCTGGGGTGTTTTTACCGCTTCGCTGTACTACGCGACGTCCCTTACTGCCGCATATTTTATGATCAAGGTTTTCGATTTCGACTATCAAACCTCTGTTGGGCTCCTCTTCCAGAACGGAACGAAAAACCTGCCTGTTGCTATGGTCATTACACTCAGTACGTTTCAAAGCCAGGCGATGCTCGGCGTGGCTGCGTGCGTGCTTGTGCAGTTTCCCATATCCGCCCTTTTTTATTCGGTGGTCAGGAAGGTCATCAGCAAACGCGATGAAACTGTTGTCATACCAAACGCGGGATGAAGACATCGCTCCGCTCTCCGCTTGCTCCCCAATTTGTTTGACTTATACCTGCCTATTCATTATGCTATTTTTTGTGATTCGAGGAGGGTTTACCATTATAATGCAACTGGACAAGAAGTACGACCCAAAACAGGTAGAAGAAAAGTGGTATCGTTTCTGGGAGGAGAACGGTTTTTTTCACTCTGAAGTAGACGAGGATAAAACGCCCTTCACAATCGTCATACCGCCTCCTAATGTTACCGGGGTTCTGCACATGGGGCATGGGCTCAACAATACGATACAGGATGTTATGATACGCTGGAAGCGTATGCAGGGTTTCAACGCACTCTGGCTGCCGGGCACTGATCATGCGGGAATAGCGACACAGAATGTCGTTGAAAAGGAGATCGCGAAAGAGGGGAAGACGCGGTATGATGTGGGCCGCGAGAGGTTTGTCGAGCTTGTCTGGGAATGGAAGAAAAAATACGGGTCTACTATTATACGGCAGCTTCGTAAATTCGGTGCAAGCTGCGACTGGGAGCGGGAACGCTTCACCATGGATGAAGGCCTTTCACGAGCGGTACGAGAGGTGTTTGTACGGCTTTTCAATGAGGGTATGATCTATAAGGGGAAGTATATAATTAACTGGTGTCCGCGCTGCGGGACAGCTCTTGCTGATGAGGAGGTGGACCATGAGAAGGAGCAGGCGTACCTGTACCATATTCGTTATCCATTCAGTAACGAAGAAGGCGGACTGGTGGTTGCAACCACCAGGCCGGAAACGATGCTCGGCGACGTCGCGGTCGCGGTGCATCCGGATGACGAACGCTTCACCGGGTATATCGGAAAAACCGTGATCCTGCCGCTGGTCAACCGCGAGATTCCAGTGATTGCAGACGCGTATGTGGAGAAGGAGTTTGGAACAGGCGCTGTGAAGATTACTCCTGCTCATGATCCGAACGATTTTGAGATCGGTATCCGCCATAATCTTGATCAGATAAATATCTTCAATGAAGATGCGACCCTGAACGAAAATGCCATTGCCGATTGCGTCGGAATGGACAGGTATGAGTGCAGGCAGGTAGTGCTCGAGGAGCTGAAAGAGCAGGGGTTTTTTATAAAGCAGGAACCCCATGACCATGAGGTCGGGCATTGCTACCGCTGCCATACGGTTATTGAGCCGTACCTGTCGGAGCAGTGGTTCGTGAAAATGAACCTGCTTGCAAAGCCGGCGATCGATGCCGTGGAAAAGGGCGAGGTCGTGTTTCATCCGGATCGCTGGAGAAAGGTATACCTGAACTGGATGAACGGTATTCGGGACTGGTGCATTTCACGGCAGATATGGTGGGGCCATCGTATCCCGGTGTACTACTGCAGGGACTGCACAGAAGTGTTTGCGTCCATCGAAGAACCTACCACATGCCCCAACTGCGGGGGATCGAATATATACCAGGATGAAGATGTGCTCGACACCTGGTTTTCTTCCCAGCTCTGGCCTTTTTCCACGCTCGGCTGGCCGGATAAGACCGAGGATCTCGGCTACTACTATCCAACCGATCTGCTCGTGACAGATCCGGGGATTCTATTTTTCTGGGTGGCACGAATGATAATGAGCGGGCTCAAATTCATGGGGAAAGTTCCTTTTAGAGATGTATACATTCACGGTGTCGTCATGGATGAAAAAGGGAGAAAGATGAGCAAATCTCTCGGCAACGGTATTGATCCGCTCGATGCAGTCGAGGAGTTCGGTGCCGATGCGATGCGCTACACCATAGTCAATATAACACCCCTCGGTCAGAATCTGCTCCTGTCAATGGATAAGTTCAACGTGGGAGCCCGATTTGCAAACAAGATCTGGAATGCCTCCAGGTACGTGCTGATGAACATCGAGGGCCTCCCGATTCGCGATATTCCGGAATTGGAAATGGACACCGCGGATAGATGGATATTGTCCCTGTACAGGGAGACGGTTGAGAAGATGAACCGTTATCTCTCGGAGTACCGGTTGAACGACGCCTCTTCATTCATCTATGAGTTCTTCTGGCATGAATTCTGTGACTGGTATATTGAGATATCTAAATTGAAGCTGTACAGCGAGGATGAAAAAGAGAAGTCCCATGCGGCGAGTATGCTCATCTGGATACTCGATGGATGCATGCGGCTTCTGCATCCGCTCATGCCGTTCATAACCGAAGAGATCTGGCAGCGTATTCCGGCTGAGACGAAACACAGGAGCATTATGGTATCTGCATATCCTGCTCCTGAGGGAGTTTTCGACCGGAAAAGCGTCGATGAAATAAATCTTTTAAAAGAAATAACGTATACAATCAGAAACATCAGAGGAGAAATGAATGTGCCTCCGGAGCTGAAGGCCGGAGTCATGGTTAGGGAACTTCGAGATACTGTACACGACGTTATAGCAAAAAATGAGCGTATTATCATGTTTCTAGCGCGGCTGAAGAGCATAGAGTACAGTACGGATATAGAGAAACCCGAAGCCAGCGCCTCTGCTGTTGGAAACGGCTATGAGGTCTATTTACCGCTCAAGGGCCTCATCGATCTGGACCGTGAAAGACAGCGGCTCGCCAGAGAGCATGATAGGCTGAAAGCCGAAATCCATAGAAGCATGAATAAACTTGAAAACAGGAAATTCATCGACAGAGCGCCGGAATCGGTCGTTCAGAAGGAAAAACAACGGCTTGAACAGTTCAAAGAGAATTCGGAGCGTATTAAAAACCTGATAAGCTCCCTTGCCTGACGTTTTTACACCCTGTGGAGGGAAAATTTTTTTGCAAGGAGCAGAATAACGACAGTAGAATCATGTGTCGTCAGCGATTAGAGCGCGTATTAAATGCCGAATCAGGTATCAAATACCGAATCTGAAAGAAAGGATTGGAGTTTTGATTATTGCTGCAATTGTAGTCGTTGCTTTAGCGTTAACAATCATTATGTTTCGGACAAACAGGGCGTCTAAACGGCCTGAATACCTGCGGGGGAAAAAGGCCGATCGGTATACGGATCTTATTACAAACAGAGACGTATATATTGCGTGCACACGGGACCCGAAGACGAAGAAATTGATCAACGAGGCCTATTTTGTGGAAGACGGTGCCACCTGTGAAAGGGCTTTGTACCGGCAGATCTACGGATTTCTGTACTTCAGTGAAGGCGTGATACGGGTGATTCCAAAACGGATTGCACTGCAGTACTTACAGGCCGCCACCGAGGGGAAAAACCCTGATATCAATTTCCATCGTCATATCGAGGAGGAGGATCCATCAGACGGTTGAATTGTTATCTCGTACTGCAGCGATACTTACTGATCATATGGTTTAAAAAGCAGCTCCTTGCCACAGGCTATGCCATATTTAACGCTGTTAAGCATATCATAATCGCTTCTGAGATGAAAAGTATCGCTGTAGTACTTGGTTCGTTAATCAGCGGTGGCGGAGGTGAATGTGCCAGCAGATATACCGTTCGTCCTGCACACGGACATATATACCATGAGAACATGTATCCTTCAGTCTTGAAAAAATACACCCTATTCTTATTACTGGCGGCAGTGCTCATCCTGCCGCTGCCTCTTTTTTCCCAGGAAACAAAACCGGGTAAAATCCTGCCGGAGGATACGGACGAAGAGTTACTCAATCAGCAAAACAGCAAAATACATCTCGATATATCATGTCACAGCGGAACACCTCCTGTTCTTGAGTTCGAGCTCACAGACCCTGATGGGGTTGTTGACCGCATTAATATTGATTTTGACGATGACGGAAAAACCGATATTTCGTTAGTGCCGAAAAAGGAAGTCGTATTCAGGGGCATTCCGTACAGAAGGGAGGGGTTGTACAGATTACAGGCGGTCCTGCAGACAAAATACGGGAACTTCCATCGTGCATATACCGTTGCTTTCACACATTTCGTATGGGGAAAAAATAATTTCAACTTTGCCAATGACGGTGTTTTTGAAAATAAGATCGATTTCGTATCCGATACAATTTTGGACTGGGCGCAATATCGATTCGGGGATATTGACTCCGAGCGGAAGGTTCTTCTCATTACAGCTATGTACCGCATGTACAAGGGAAGCATTGGAAGATGCTACGGATTTACGGGCGGAGAGATCTACTACCTGAATCACCCTGAAAAACTGCCTGCACCCTATGCGTGCGCATATGATCTCCGTGAAGATGATATGAACCTGATTCGGAAGATGGATTTTATTCAGAACGACATTGTATTTGCAAACTATCTCTCAGGACGAATCGATATTGAGAAGGATCAGAACAGAGAGGCGCTTGAAAAAGAGCTTATGAGAATAGAGCAGAGTATACGTGCAAACAGCCCCATGATCATCGGTTACATCAGCAGCAGGATGCATCATTCAATGGTGGTGTATGGATATTTCGAGAACCTCTATCGGGGCTCCGTTACCCTTCTCACCGCTAACAACTGGGAACGGGATCAGAACAACAACCTGTTCAGTGAGGATGCTGAAAATATAGTAATTCGGTTTTCAGCCGACCGGCCGAATCTGAGCTGGTATGATGTAACAAAGAAACGCTACCGATATCCGAGAAAAATCTTTGCAGTTGAACCACAGGCGCGCTACAAATTTTCAAAAGAGGAGTTCGTCGATCTTCTGCGGAATACTGAAAACAGTATAGTGAATGACGGCCGCGCTGTGATCATTGTGGAGAAGACAGCATCCGCATACATTGTCGATAGCGCCGGGAAGAAGAGGGGATACAGCAAACCGCAGTTTTTCAGCGACATCAAAGAGGTCGAATTCAAAAAGATAGATTACAACTTCATTTTTGATGTTCCTGCAACCGGTGAGTATACGCTCCATCTGGAAAAGCGTCGGTATAACAGTGAGAAAAAAAGCTATAAAAAGGTGAACATCTTTGCAATTTTTCCAAATGGTGAAGATGTGATAACTCAAGTCCTGAATGACGTGAAGGTAGACGATACTGAGGAGACGGTGTTTGAAATTGAAAAAGGGGGAATCAGGCTGGTGGGTCACGACTGATATCTGATGTTCTGAGTCTATTGGAGCTGCAAGTTCGGGCTGAATGTTTGGTTTGTTGTGGAAATATCCATTTGCTTTTTACAGGCTCTGCTCGTTATATTTCGATTGTCCGTATGTGCCGAAACTGTTTTTAATTTTCTCTGGTTATTAGGATGCAGCTATTTTCATTGTAACTGTTTTATGAAACAGGCAATTCGGTGGTATTCATGAGGCCGGGAGAGATGTCCGAGGGGCCGAAGGAGCACGCTTGGAAAGCGTGTGTACCTTAACCGGGTACCGTGGGTTCGAATCCCACTCTCTCCGAGACAATGTACTGCGCAAAAAGGGGTGTGCTAACAAAATCGCCTTCTACGTTAATTCGGGCAAGTTACGTTTTGATACTCGGCCGCGAAGCGGCTTTCCCCTCGGGGACTTACGCCGCTTTTTATGTAAAAGCCTATCCTGTAGTGTCTGTGATGATAATCGGGTACGGTTCAAGGAACAGGCGCCTAATCCCGCCAGGTCCGGAAGGGAGCAACGGTACGTGTTCTGTTTCTGTGAATGCGGATACTCGGTTGGAGCAGACACTACAGGATAGACTTTTTGTGATCGTGGCACCCACACCAATCATGCTTCTTAGAAAAGTCCGGCAGACACGGGCCGGCTTAGCTCTTGCAAACAACGGCGAATAGATGTATGTTATTCTTACACTTCGTGTCAAAATAATGCTATTTGTGCCTGTGGTACCGGAGGTGCTGGTGAGTATCGCCGATTGAAGAACTTTATTTAATCCAGTTGAGCGGATATAACCCCTGTTTACATGCCGCGGAGAAAATACTGCTCGCTGACGGAATAATGTTGAAAAAAGAGAAAATTCATGTCCTACATTGTTACCGCGCGAAAGTACAGACCGCAGACCTTCGATGAGCTCGTTGGGCAGGAGCATATTGCTGGTACGTTGAAAAATGCAATTATGAAAGGCCGTGTCGGTCATGCGTATCTTTTTTCAGGCCCGCGTGGTGTGGGCAAGACATCTGCTGCAAGAATTTTAGCGAAAGCGCTGAACTGTGAAAAGGGGCCGACTCCACAACCGTGTGGTTCCTGTACCTTCTGTAGAGAGATTACAGAGGGAAGATCTCTTGACCTCGTTGAAATTGACGGCGCATCGAATCGAAGAATAGACGAGGTGCGGCAGCTTCGCGAAAATGTCCGTTTTGTTCCTTCTTCTGCGCGCTACAAGATCTATATCATCGATGAAATTCACATGCTCACTCCCGAGGCCTTCAATGCGCTGCTCAAAACCCTTGAAGAGCCGCCGGATCACGTTATATTCATATTTGCCACGACAGAAATACACAAGGTTCCATCCACGATTCGGTCACGCTGCCAGCAGTTTGTGTTCAAACGAATCCCGGTGCCACGAATAATAGAGATGCTCAAGAAAATACTGTCCGATGTCGATGTGGCATACGAGGAAAAAGCGCTTTTCTGGATAGCGCGAAACGCTGCGGGTTCAATGCGTGACGCTGAATCGATTCTAGACCAGATGATTTCCTATTCGGAAGGAACGATAAAGGAGAATGATGTTTTTTATGTTCTCGGTATGCCGCGCTACGATGTGTACCATTCTCTTGCCACAGCAATTGCAGACCAGGATTACAGCGCCTGTTTCGAACAGCTCGATTCTCTCATCCGTAACGGAACAGAGGTAACGGCCGCTATTACGGGTCTGATTGAATACTTTAAAAATGCCTATGTTCTCTGTGTTACTCCGAACGCTGCAGATCTGATAGATCTTCCAGCGGAAGATATCGAATATATAAAATCACTACGGTTTTCTCCTGGTGATCTTCAAAACCTGCTGGTGCTCCTTTCCAGACTGTATCTTGATGCGAGAAACAGCGATCTTATCAGGGAGCTTTTCGAGATAACGCTTATTAAAATGGCGCATTACAGGGATATTGTTCATCCCACCTCGCTCGTGAAACGGCTCGAGGGGCTGAAAATCGAGATGGAAGCGGTCGGCGGAAATGCTGAACAGAAAAACGGTCAGGGGGAGGGCGACAGCGTATCTACTCAGGAGCATACTGGCCCCCGGGACCCGGCTGCTCCAGCGCAGCCACTGCGAAACAGATCGGACGAAAATAAAGAGGAGCGCAAAAAAGAAAATAAAGAAGAGCGAACAGTTGAGAACGAAGGAAAGAAATCGCCCGAAGCGGAGATGGAGAAAAATAAAGAAGAAAATAAAGATAAAAAAAGTGAATCGGACAATGAGGACCTTGTCGAACGAATTATACGGCACTTTATAAAGAGGAGAATAGCACTTTCGGAGTTCTTGAAGCGTGCCAAAAGTTTCGATCTCGACGACAGCCTGCTCACCATTCGATACGATAAAACTGAAAACCTCAGTTATGAGCATGTAAGTGAAGCGTCGGCAAAAAGGTATATAGAAAAGGAGATACGGGACCTGCTCGACAGAAATATCCGTGTATCGATCTCCATTGACAGAGAATCCGGGGCACAGGGAGATGTCGAAAAGATGTCACCTGAGATATCGAAAGTAATTGAGATATTCAAGGGTGAAATTGTTCCCAATACAAACACCGGAGGAGAAGGATGAATATGAATTTCTTGAAACAGGCTCAAGAATTACAGCAGAAGATCAAAAAAATACAGGATGATCTTGTGAATAAATCGGCAACCGGGAGCTCGGGGGGCGATATGGTGAAGGCGACGGTGAATGGCAGGCATGAGCTCATCGATATTTCCGTTGCAAAGGAAGTGGTAAATCCTGATGATATCGAGATGCTCGAGGACCTTATTGTTGCAGCCGTCACCGACGCTATGCATAAGATGGATGAGGTGATAAAGTCGGAAATGGCAAAAGTAACAGGGGGCCTCAATATTCCTGGTTTAGAGGTGCCTTTTTGATCCAAACGAATGTAATTTCAGAGCTCGTGTATGAGTTTTCCAGGCTCCCGGGTATCGGGAGAAAAACAGCTGAGAGACTGGCGTATTTTATTCTCAAAGAGGATGAACAGTTCGGGAGGCGTCTTGCTCACGCGATAATAGAGGTAAAGGACAAGGTTCGCTTCTGTTCCGTCTGCGGTAATCTGACCGACATCGATCCATGCAGTATCTGCGGTGATCCGCACAGGAACAGGAAGACGATCTGTGTTGTTGAAGAGGCGAAGGATATATGGGCGATTGAAAACACCGGTTCCTACAGCGGTGTGTACCATGTGTTGATGGGCGCTCTTTCTCCGCTTGACGGGATCGGTCCGGATCAGCTGCGGATCAGGGAGCTTATCGATCGTATTCAAAGGGATGAAGTTGAAGAGGCGATTGTCGCAACAGACCCGAATGTTGAAGGTGATGCAACCGCCCTGTATCTCTCGAAATTAATAAAACCGCTTGGTGTTACGGTTACACGAATCGCGAGCGGGCTCCCCATAGGCGGAGACCTCGAATATGCCGATTCCATAACTCTCTCGAGAGCGATGACCGGCAGAATATCAATGTGAAGTGCACCTCTTAGAGTGACCCTGCCGGTCATCATCCAGATCTATGGAGCGGTTTTTCCCGCACTTCTATCAAAGCTGTACGCTCATTTTGCGTTTTAGCCGGCTGAATGGATTTTACCGGCCTGTAGCCGACTGAATGGACACAGATGGCTGAATGAAGTAATACTGGGGGCTGTATGACGGGAAAGGAAAGGGTCGATTGTGCCATGCATCTGAAAAAGCCGGACAGGGTACCTGTTTTCTGTCAACTTTCATTGGGGCATTATATGATACATACGGATTTTGAGCCCTACAGGATATGGTTTTCATCCGAAACGTTTGCCGATGCTCTACTCACCATCGCCGAGAGATATCACTTCGACGGTATTCTTGTAAACCTGCCGGGCAGGTGCAGAGATTGGGAAGACCATATCGTACGGATGGAAAGAAAGGAGCATGAAACCGTCATTACCTGGGATGACGGCTCGTATTCCGTATGCCCGGACAACGACAATGTCCATCACTTCCGTCAAGATCGGCTTCCCCGTATCGATGAGGTGGACACGCTGTACTATATCGAACCGCATGATATTACAGACGTTACCTATCCATATTATTACGGATTTTCTCCGAAAATTTCCACGGGCAGAATGTCCAGTGAAGGGACCTTTTTCCCCGAATATCTGACCGATACCCTGCGGATTCTGGTTGAAAAATCACAGAACAGATTTCATATTTCCGGGGAGGTCTTTTCACCATTTTCACAGCTCATGGAGATGTTCGGATATGAAGATGTTCTTATGGCGCTCGTAGATATCCCCGACAGGGTGACCGCTTTACTGGGCCGTCTCTCAGCAGGCGCGGCCCGCTGGGCGCTTCTGCAAGTAAGCGCCGGTGCCGATGCAGTGCTCGTTTCATCTGCATTTGCAGGGGGTGGATTTATTTCACGTGAGCACTACAGCCGGTTTGTGCTTCCCTTTGAAGCAGCACTGGTAGAACGCATTCATAAAAGTGCGCAGGTGTATGTGCATACCTGCGGAGCGATTGGTGACCGTATTGATCTCATGATCGAGGCCGGATACGACGGCATAGACACGATGGATCCGCCGCCGCTTGGGAATACCGATATTGCCCTGGTAAAAAAGAAATACGGTGAAAAAATATTTCTCAAGGGCAATATCGACCCGGTAAACGTTCTACTCATGGGGACGGACCGTGATGTGTATAACAACGCATGTGAGCTTATTGAGAAGGCGGGATATAACGGCGGGTATATACTTTCAAGCGCCTGCTCTGTAGCACCTGCGGTCGACCCGAAGAACATAGAGATGCTCTACGCCGCGAGTATGAATGCTGAAAGTATGAATGCTGAAAGTATGAATGCTGCAGATTAAAGAATTCTGGTAACATCATATTTATTATCAGCGGAGTTCAGGCAATGAGGAGATTGCTAGCCATTTACGGGAGTCCCAGAAAAACCGGCAATAGCGAAAGGCTGCTGGACTTTTTTCTGGAGAAAATTGATATAACAATCTGGGAAGTTGAACGGCTCTATCTCAGGGAGATGAATTTTTCATACTGTACCGAGTGCGGAGGGTGTGAAAAAACGGGCCGCTGTATTTTACAGGACGATATGCAGCCGGTGTACGAAAAGCTTTTGTCATATGAACGGGTGGTGCTTTCACTGCCCGTGTTCTTCCTCGGCCCCCCTTCACTTGCAAAAGCCTTTATCGACAGAGGTCAGGCCCTCTGGGTTAAAAAGTACATGCTCGGTGAAAAACAGGGACAGCCCGGCCCGGCACGTAAAGGATTTTTACTTTCGGTATGCGGGTTTAAGGGAAGCGAGAAGATTTTTTCATGTAATATCTCCATTGTAAAGGCTTTTTTCGCAGCATGCGGGCTGAAGTACGCCGGCGAGTACCTTGTTGACGGAGTTGATCATCGTGGTGATGTGGAAAGAAGGTTCCCTGTAGTTGAAAAAAGGTTGCTTGAACTTCTGAGCAACTTCGCGCAAGTTACTGTTTGATACTCAGTCTCAGGAGGATGTATCCTGCTGGGGATACATCCTGTCAAGGATCGGCTGCGAAGTGACGCCACTTCTAAATGACTTCGGTTAAGTTAATTTTTAATACCCAGTCCTGCCAGGGATACATCCTGCCAGGGATACATCCTGCCAGGGATACATCCTGTTAAGGATACATCCTGCTAAGGATCGGCTTCGAAGCTGCAGTTTCTGACAGAGTTTGCAAGCCAGGAGGCTTTGAACTAGCGTATGGTATAGAGGTAACGGGAAAACTTCAGGCCCTGTGATTTATGTAAACTGTTTCAGTCGAATTTGAAATACCCGACCTTTTCCAATTCGTCCGGCAGTGTCACCTCAAACGGTTTATAGGAGTTAATGATGTCGGCATTGAAAACCTTGAAATAATTGCCGTTTGTGAGACTCAGTATGTCTTCGTAGGTTATATTCTTGAAATAAAATCCCTTTTGACTTCCGTATGGTATTACTTCAGGTTTGTCGGTTATTAGGAAACAATGCCCATCCGGAGAGTCGTAGAGTTTAAGGGATTTGCTCGAACCGATAAGAACCTCTTTTGTTTTAAGCGAAATCCTGAGTATCAGGTTGTTTGTATAAAGAATGGAATCACTTATGACCATAGTGATGTGTTCAGGTCCGTATTCCGTGATAAAAGCGGCAAAGAGCTTGTTCAGCTTGAGACCGAAATTCGATTTGCCGCCGGGAAATGATTGTTTGTTGTATTTCATTGCATTTCCATGTCTGTCTTTGTTGTATACAGGCACGCTCTTGACACGCTGAGTGTTCTCCCCTTCCTGGATTCCGTTCAGCTTCGCCTTTATCTGATTCAGCCTATTTGAAACATCCTTTACAGTGTCATTGAACTCACCAAACAGCGCATTCAGTTTATTCGACAGCCGCTCAGCCTCTTTTTGCGCAACAACGGCCTCTTCCAGCAGGCGGTATACATTTACCATCTCCTCCTGTGTAAGACTGTCGACCAGGGAGAAGAGCGGAATGATTTTTTCCTTCATGCTCCTGTTCAGACGATATTTTTTCAAGAGTTCAATGACTTTTTTCTGAAACTCGCTTTTCGTCATTGGACCTGCACACCTTATAAAAAATATAGCATGGAAAAGATAAAATTCAAAGCCTTTCGACCATTTATGGCCTTTAGGCCACTTATAGTGCCATGATTTCTGGCAATTTGCAATATATTTTATTCTTTGCTGTTTAAGATTAGTCCATTGATTATCACGGGTTATTCTGACGCTTGACGTCCTGATACTTACTGATACAATACCCGCTTTGATCGCGGAGAGCATACTATTAGTGCCCTTGGTACCGCCTGCGAGGCATTAAAAGGTTCTTTTCATTTTTATCGTGTTTCTGTATCTTAATGTATTATCAAGACCGCTTTCAGGAGAAAATGGAATGGAAAAAGAAGTCCCCTACCGGGAAGAAGATGCACCCCTGTTGAGAAAGGTAATTGCAAAGAGAATGCTCGAGAGCAAGCTGACCATTCCCCATTTTTACCTCACGGTGGATGCGGATATGCAGAAGGCTGTTGATCTGCGTGCACAGCTCAATGCAAACCGCGAACAAAAGATAAGCTTCAACGACATCCTTATAAAGTCGATTGCGTTCGTGATTAAAGAACATCCGGAGTGTAATGTGTCGTATGTCGAGGACAGAATCCGCTATTACGAAGCAGTTAATATCTGTCTTGCCGTTGCCATTGAGGGCGGTCTTCTGACTCCTGCGCTGAGAAACTGCGAGAAGAAGAGCCTTTTTGAGATCAGCGAGGATGCACGCGTGCTCGTCGAGAAGGCGCGAAACAAGAAGCTGAGGCCGCGGGAAAGTATGGGCGGGACCTTCACGCTTTCAAACCTCGGCATGTTCGGTATCGAGGAGTTCAGCGCGATTGTCAATCCGCCGCAGGCCTTGATACTTGCAGTCGGTGCAATTCGGGAAGTTCCGGTCATTGCAGATGGAAAGATCGTTCCCGGAAAGAGAATGAAGATGACACTCTCCTGCGACCATCGTGCTGTTGACGGTGCAATGGCTGCTGGTTTCCTCGCCGACCTTCGTCAGGTTGTTGAAGACCCGTCAGGGAAAGTTATATAATCGGGCTAAAATAAAACTTCTGTTTGAAAATGTTTACTACGGCTAACATGCCGAACATAAATCCGCAGAACGGTTAAAAAGACTGTCCGCCAAATGAAAAAGTTAAAAAAAATAAATAGTACTTGACACAAATTCCGCTGTGATGTACGGTATAAAACCGGCTTCATTGAATATGTTTGAATATTGGCTATTGTACAGGAAGGGCTTTTATTTCTTAAAATATAGATAAATATAAAGCCCGTTGTTTTTTAAGTGATAATGTGTCTCGGCTGTCAGGCAGTGGAACCGGTTCCAGAACGCTGCAGCTGATTAACTATGCACTACTTCGAAAAGTGGAAGAGTGTTGACCGTAACGATCAATAAAATAGCACAGATCGCCCATGTCTCCAAGGGCACCGTTTCCCGGGTAATTAATGAAAGCGGGCCCGTTTCGAAAAAGACGGAGGAGGCGGTGCGCAGTGCAATAGAATCGTTTGATTACAGACCAAATGAGCTCGCCGGAAGCCTTACCCTGAAAAAGACAAAAACTGTCAGCCTGATCGTTCAGGATATACGAAACCCCTTCTTCGGTAATGCATGCTGGCATGCAGAGAGATTTTTCAGAAAAGAAGGCTACCTTACCATAATATGTAATGCGAATAACGCTTCCTCGCTTGAAGCCTCGATGCGTACAGAGAGAAGCAGCGTAATGTTGACGGAGTGCTCTGTATAGGCGGTTATGGGAAAAATGCGGTCGTCGATTTTGAATCAAACGGTAAAATACCAGTTGTTCTGGCGGACAGGCACGCATCATATCCCAGGTATTCAACCGTAAACCTCGACAATGTATACGGGGGGCAGGTTGCGGTTGACTATCTCTTTTCGCTCGGCCACAGAAGGATTGCCACCTCCGATTACAACTGTGTATCAGCCTGTTGATAAAAGGGTGGAGCTGGGGGCGAGATTGCTCCTCGGGCATATACACGGTTCTGTTGCGGCGGTTGAAAAGAAAACACCGATGCAGCGGCTCGTAGCGAGGGAACCGATCAGAAAAGTTACTGAAAAAAATTATATGTAATGGGGATGCTCCGGTACAATCGAAGTACCGACCTATGCTATAGATTTTATTCCGGCCTGCATTGCTGGATGGGTAAGCCGGCGATTCCTTAATAGACAGCTTTAATCCAACAAAGGAGTCGACGTCTGCCATGCGTGTGTATCGCAAACAGGCCGGGTTAAAATAAAAATCCAAATCAAGGAGGGTGTTGCTACATGTCTGAAGAAAAAGAGAAAAAGCCGGAAAAAATGAATAAGATGTCAAGACGGGATTTCCTCGGCAAGTCTCTCAAAGTGGGTGCAGGTGTCGCAGCCGCTTCTGTTGCATCGAAGTTTATCGGAAACAGGTACAGCCCGCATTCGATCTTTGCAGGAGGAGGCAAAAAGTTAGAGTACACACCGAAGGCGGGGCTGGCTTCCGGGATGATGGGGGGGCCTACCGGATTCGACGGAGCCGAACGATATCAGTACAGCGGTGATGAGGCGCCCGGCCGGGCGATTGAGGCGCTGAGAAAGCTCAAAGCGGATGGAAAGGCTCCGGACAAGCTCGTTATGATGGTACCCCCGGGAGCTGTGGGACACTGGAAAAGTCCCTTCCCTGAAGGTGCGCCGCAGGCAAAGCAGGTGTTCTTCGAGGAAACCGGGATAGAGCTCGAGGTTGTTGATGTTGTGGAAACGGAGCAAACCACAAAGCTCATCCAGGACTATCAGACCAACGCGCGCGCCTACGATACCTACTCCTACTGGTCGGATGAGACTGCAGACCTTGCCGCCTCAGGTGCCATACTGAATCTGGATGAGTTTGTCGACAAGTACAAACCCGACTGGAATGACCCCGTATGGGGGAATGTAGGCGGTGACGTCACAACGACTTCTACTTCCAAGTACCTTGGCAGCGTGTACAACGTGCTAATGGACGGCGATTACCAGCTCTGGGTCTACAGAAAAGACCTGTTCGAAGATCCAAAAGAGCAGAAAGATTTCAAAGCGCGCTACGGGTATGATCTCCAGTGGCCGGAGACCTGGGAGCAGCTCGATCAGATGTCCCAGTTCTTCAACCGGCCCGATAAGGGTCTGTTCGGATGCACCGATCTCAGAAACCAGTACTGGGGATTTACCAACTGGTTCCAGCGATATACATCTTCCGATAATCCGGACCAGTTTTACTGGGATGACAAGATGGATCCGCTTATCGTGTCGGATGCCGGCATCAGGGCAACAGAGGAGCATGTAAAATCACTGGCATGGCATCACAAGGATGCCATCTCCTGGGGATGGCCACAGCAGTATGCAAACATGGCTAAGGGGGGTGCTGCAATTACCTGCGCCTACCCGAACATGCCGAAGTTTCTGGATACGCAGAAAGCTCCCGACTGGCTCGGTGTGGAAAGCAAGGTGTACCAGAAACTCCGTTCCGGTGTATCGCCGGGCCGCGTCATTGGCGGCGCTCTTGTAAGAAGGACTGTCTGGTGGCCGAGTATAGGGCATGGTGTCGCCTCGAACGGAAAGTTTAAAGAAGCGGCATATCTGTTTCTCCAGTGGGCTTCATCCGGAAAGGTCAGCACCTGGCTGGTTGCGAACCCGTCCGGGTACTATGATCCCTGGAAGGTCCCCCACTTCAAGGACCCGTATGTCATCAGTTCCTACAAACCCTGGCACATCAAGACCTATCAGGAGTCAATCAAGCGCTCATCGCCGCCCATTATTATTCCGGGCGTCATCGAGTATCGAACGGCTCTTGATACAGCCCTGCAGCAGGCGCTTGCCGGCCAGAAAAAACCGGAAAAGGCAATGAAGGACTGCGCTGAAGAGTGGAACAAGATCACCGAACGTGTGGGCAGGGATAAACAGATTAAAGCGATCCTTGCAACGAGACCTGCGTGGCCGAAGGTTGTGGATACGCCCACGATATAGAGGCTTAGAAAAAAAGACTGTGGGGGCCCAAAATACTTTTGGACCCTCACTTTTATTCATTTTTTTTATTTTTGTATTAAAAAAATGTGTTTGTTTCAGCGCTTCCTGAGTCGGGGGACCGGTATATACGTAATTAAACGAAGGTTGTCAAGATGGGTCTCGTCTATCTATTTTTTTGTTTGGAGGATTGAAACTTGTTTAAAAAGCAGATTACTCTCAAAGAACGAAGAGGCATGGATGCGGCCAGGTTCGGTTTTCTCATGATACTTCCTGCGCTGGTAATGCTCCTTTTCATCGTTATTTTCCCCCTGCTCGCATCTATCTATCTCAGCCTTACAAAGTGGTCTCCGCTGACGGGGGGAGGCACGAGGTGGTTTCAGGCGTATCAATTCTGGGGATGGCTCTCCAACTACTGGAACATTATCAGGGATCCTGATTTTCTCATGGCGCTGTTCAGAACCTTTATTATCGTTATTGTGGTGGTTCCGGTCGAATTTTTCATAGGATTGGTCCTGGCGTTTTTATTCAGAGAAAACTTTCCGGGGAAAAAAATCTTTCACAGTATACTTCTCATGCCGATGATGATCGTCCCGGCCGTTGCGGGTTTTATTTTCTATATGATATTTCAGGGCCAGGGGCCCATCAATGCGGTGCTCTCAAAGGTATTTTTCCATGATGTGTCCATTCTATGGCTGCAGGGAAACATCTCGGCTATGATAGCCATTATGATAGCCGATATCTGGCAATGGTCACCCTTTATGTTTTTGATTCTCCTCTCCGGCATCATGGCGCTTCCGGAAGACCAGATCAATGCAGCACTCATACTCGGCGCGTCCGGCTGGCAGCGCTTTCGTATGGTGATTCTGCCGCTTTTAAAACCCGTAATAGTAATATCCCTCATTTTCAGGGGAATGGAGGCGGTAAAGATATTCGACTCCATCTGGCTCATGACAGCCGGTGGCCCCGGCACTGCAACGGAGTCGATTTCAGTGTACATGTACAAGCACGGGTTCAAGTACCTTCAGTGGTCGTGGGTTGCAGCAGGAGGGGTGATAGTACTCATAATAATTACACTCATTTCCATGCAGGCATTGAAGCCGATTAAGGAACGGGAAGAACAGTCCGCGTGAAGTTTGAATTTCACGCATTACAGGAGGTTGTGAGAACATAATGGACCAAAAATTATACAAAAAGGTGTTGAAGTTACTGTTGATTATTGTGGTAACCGTGCTTTTCTTTTTCCCTATTTACTGGATAGTTACCATGGCTTTTAAACCGTTTCCCGAATGGACCGCGGCCGGGGGGAAGATATACTGGTTTCCAAATCATCCCACTCTGGATAATTTCAGGGCAATTTTCTCGCAGAAACTCGAAATGAGCCCCATCTCGGGAACGGCTATTCGTCCGATTATCAACAGCCTCGTTGTATCCGTTATAGGGACGTGTATCGCCATGGTTGTCGGAATATTTGCCGCCTACGGAATTTCCAGATACAAGGCCGGCGGATCACTACCGTTTATGCTGCTGCAGCTTCGCATGTTTCCGCCGATCGCAATTATTATACCCATAATGATTATGTGGGCCTTCCTCCATATGACTGATACCTGGTACGGTCTTTCACTAATCTATGGTGTTGTGACGCTGCCATTCTCCGTATGGTTGATGAAGACATTTTTCGATGATATTCCCCATGAGCTCGATGAAGCTGCTATTGTCGACGGATGTTCCAATATCGGTGCATTTTTCAAAGTGGTCATGCCGCTCGCAAAGGGGGGCATCGCTTCAACAGCACTGTTTGTGTTTATTCTGAACTGGAGTGATTTTCTCATTGCGCTTATATTAACGGACAGAAAGTGGACCACCATTCCGGTACATATCAGCAAGCTTCAATCGGCGCTCGTGGGGGCCCTGTACGGCCCAAAGGCTGCTCTTGGGCTTATTGCGCTGATACCGCCGGTTTTTTTCGGTATTCTCATACAGAAGTACCTCGTTCGTGGACTGACATTTGGAGCTATTAAGAAATAGTTGTTAATATCCGTCAGGAGATGGAGTTTTTGTTTTTTATGGTGATAACAAAAGTGATACAAACGGGAGAACCAGATGGCAGATATTGTACTCGATAAGCTTGTAAAACGATTCGGCAAGCAGACGGCCGTTGATAGGCTCAGCCTGGAAATCAATGACAGGCAGTTTATTGCAATACTGGGGCCTTCAGGCTGCGGGAAAACGACAACTATGAACATGATTTCAGGCCTCCTGAAACCGGACTCGGGCAGCGTGATTTTTAACGGAAAGGTAATGAACAACATTCCCCCGGGCAAAAGGGGTGTGGGCTTCATGTTTCAGAACTATGCGGTCTTTACATACCTGAACGTGTACGATAATATTGCGTTCGGCCTGAAGATACGAAAGCTACCTCCTGATGAAATTGATAGAGAGGTTCGTGAAGTTGCCCGCCTTTTGCAGATTCATCATTTACTCAGTATGATGGCCTCGAAGCTCTCTATCAACGATATGCAGAAGGTCGCGCTGGCGCGGAGCATGATAACGAAACCCCAGATATTTCTGCTCGATGAGCCGCTCTCGAACCTCGATGCAGCACTCAGGAATGTAATGCGGGCAGAGCTCAAAAAGATTCAACAGGAGCTCGGGCAGACAACGGTATACGTTACCCATGATCAGGTGGAGGCAATGAGCCTCGCCGACAAGATAGCCGTTATGAATTTTGCCGTTTTACAGCAGTACGATACCCCGCACAATATATACAATCATCCGAAAAATCTTTTTGTGGCACACTTTATCGGCAGTCCGACGATCAATTTTATGAACGGCGTGTATAAAAACGGTGAATTCGTGCTGGAGGATTTCAACAGAGGCACAATATCGATCGGCGGGGGAAGCAGAAAAAATTTTGACAAGCAGCTTAAGGGTGAAAATGTGGTGCTCGGAGTGCGGCCCGAGCATATGAAAATCGGTGAGAGGGGCGGTGATGCAGGCAACCTGCGGGCAGAAGTAGTGAGCTTCGAACCTCTCGGGTCGAAAACCATCGTATATATGCATCCAGACGCCAATCCGGGGGTTATTTTAAAATCTACGATGGACAGTGACTACAAACCGAAAATAGGTGAGGTTAAATCCCTCTCTTTTGAAGAAAAAAATCTCTACCTGTTCGACAGGGAGTCAACGGACCTGGTTTTTCGATTTGGAAGCTGACTCTCAGAGTAACAAGCTTACACAGATTTTTATGGAGGAACCATGGCTTCGATACGATTGGAAAATGTTACAAAGAGGTTTAAAAATACAACCGCAATCGATAATCTCAACCTGATGGTAGCGGATGGAGAGTTTTTTTGTATTCTCGGACCGCCCGGGGCTGGCAAGACGACACTGCTGCGCCTTATTGTCGGGCTCGAAAAGCCGGACGATGGAACTATTGTAATAGGGGATGAACCGGTAAACGAACTTCATCCTAGTATGCGCGATATTTCGATGATATTTCAGAACCTTGCCCTCTATCCGGATAAATCCGTTTTCGATAATATCGCCTTTCCGCTGCGCCAGCAGAAGTTTCAGGAAGAAGAGATACAAAGGAAGGTAACCGAGGTTGCGAAAAGCCTCAAAATAGACTGGCTCATGGAAAAGCTGCCGTCACAGCTTTCAGGCGGAGAGAGACAGCGTGTTGCCATAGGAAGAGCGATCGTGCGGGAACCGAAGGCATACCTTATGGATGAGCCTCTTTCGAACCTTGATGCCCTGCTCAGGCTGGAGATGCGGGTTGCTCTGAAGGAATTGCAGACAAACCTGAAGGAAACTTTTGTCTATGTGACGCACGACCAGGTCGAAGCACTGTCGATGGGTGATAGAATTGCCGTTCTGAACAACGGGAGACTCCAGCAGGTGGACGATCCGGCCACCATTTACAGAATGCCGAAGAATATGTTCGTGGCGACCATACTGGGCAATCCTCCTATGAATTTTCTTCAGTGTGCGCTTAAACGAAAAAACGGCGGAATAAGCATCGAACACCGAGGTTTCAGCCTCCGTACGGATGAAAAACTGCTCATAGAAATGGTAAAGGGCAGTATCGAGGAAGGAAAAATAACCCTCGGAATGAGACCGGAGGATGTCAAGATATATGATGCACGACCGAAAGAAGATGCGGTGCAGGCGGAGGTGTATGTCACGGAGCCATTAGGGAACGAAACGATTGTTGACGTGAAAATCGGCGACGATGTGATAAAGGTGCTGACCAGCTCGGATTTTTCCGGTAACCCGGGAGACCCGATCTGGATCACCATTAATGTTCGTAAGCTGCACCTCTTTCATGGGGGATCTCATGAATGTATCTATCATGCTTCGAACAAAAGTGATTTCAAGATGGTATAGTTGAATTACAAGAATATGACAGAGGGAGGAAAGTATGGCAGAAGATATGTCAAAGCTCTATGAAGAGCGCATGGATCGGTACTGGAAAGCGAACCATAGGGAGAAGCCTGACAAAGTGCCGTTCAGACCCTTTGCGGCGGAATGTGTAGGAGCCTTCTACGGTTTGAACAGCCAGCAGGTGACACACGATGTCGATCAGGGGCTGGAGGCTGTAATCAAGATGTGCAGGGAGTTTGACATCGATGCCACGGTATCCAATATGGTATATGTGTGGACGGGCCTTACTGAATCGTACGGAACGAAGTATTTGGGTGTGCCGGGTATCGATTTAGAGGTGGGCGAATCTTTTCAGTACAGAGAACCCCGGAGTGATGACGAAGCCTGGATGAGGGCAGATGACTATGATCGGTTTATTGAAGACCCGGCCGAATTCACCCTCAATGTCTGGGCGCCTAGAATGTCGAAGTATTTCGCCGCGCCTGGTGAGACAAACACGTGGAAGAATAACCTGGCCTGGCTCAAAGGCGGAATCGGAATGATGTACTACATAATGAAGATAAACGCCCATGTTCAGCGTATGAAGGATGAAGCCGGTGTTGTGTCCTGTCTTTCGGGTGCACTGAAGGCTCCATTCGACATACTCGCCGACAAGTACCGGGGGTTCAGAGGGATTTCATACGATATTCGAAGACAACCGGACAAGGTGCTGAAGGCAACAGAGGCAGTTGCGCCGCATATGCTGAACAATGCACTCGGCGGAGCGGACCCATCGAAGAAGACTCCCGTCAGCCATTGGATGCACCGCGGCGCGACAGGCTTCTTCTCTGAGGAAGTGTTCAAGAAGTTTTACTGGCCGACCCTAAGAGAGGTTACCGAGGAGTTATGGAAAGCCGGGTATCAGACGATTTACTACGCAGAGGGAAAGTGGATGCGAAATTTGAAGTATTTTCTCGAACTTCCCGAGAACAGCATCATCTACCACTGCGATAAAGACGATATCTTCGAGGTGCACAAGGTTCTCGGCAGGAAGTTCGCCATTAGCGGAGGTGTGCCAAACGATATGCTCGCCTTCGGCACGCCGGAAGATGTGCGAAAGCGTGTAAAGGAGGTTATCGAAAAAATCGGCTCTGAGGGCGGTTTCCTTCTCGATGCTGAAGCCATCATGCAGCAGGACACGAAACGTGAGAACTTCAAGGCAATGGCAGATGCGTGCGACGAGTATGGGGTGTATTAAAATTAGAAATTATCAAAAAGAGGAGTGGAGCAATGTCAGAATTCAAGAAAGTCCCGATGTCCGTTTTCCCCTGGGAAGAGAAGAAGAAGGAGTACAAGGAGATAAAGGGTGATGAAGAAATTGTGAAGAGACAGTGGGAAGAGTTCGATATGTTTGCGTATCTCTTTCTGTGGTTTCTTGTGACTGCAATGTGATCGTGAGGAGGCTGAAATGGAAATAAAGGAAGTTCTGGCGAATCTTGAAGAGGATAAGTTATATAGTGCGGTGAAAAAGACCCTTTCTGAAGGAGTGACTGCGAAAGAGATTCTCAAAGAGTGTCAGGCCGGTATGAAGATTATCGGCGACCGGTATAACAGCGAGGAATACTTTGTCGCGGATCTGATGTATGCGGGCGAGATTATGCGAAATGTCATGAAGATGCTCGCACCACACATGAAGGGGGCCGGCGGGGTCGAAACGGTCGGTACCGTTGTTATTGGTACTGTGAAGGGAGACATACATGATCTGGGCAAGGATGTGGTGATTATCACCCTGCAGGGAAACGGCTTCAAGGTAATAGATCTCGGAGTAGACGTGCCGGCTGAAAAGTTTATTCAGGCAATCAAGGAGAACAATCCTCAGATCGTCGGCATGAGCGTGTTTCTTACATCATGTTTTCCAATGAGCGAAGCGATTGTCAAAGCGATCAACGATGCCGGTCTAAGAAACAGTGTCAAGGTTATGATCGGCGGCGCACCGGTAACAGAGGTCGTTGCCGAAGAAACGGGTTGTGATTACCATGGGAAGGATGCCGCATCAGCAGTCGAATATGCGCTCAAGGTGGTGAATGCGTCCTAAGCAGCCGGCCGCAGGTCGGATGAATACATTGATACGTGGGAATTTATTTGGACGTGTCTGGATTAGACGGAAACGTATGCCCGTGGCACAGCTGGAGGCACGGGTTGCTTTGGATATGTGGTGACCACGCATGAGAATCGCATTCATACACCATCATCTCCGTCCCGGAGGGGTCAGTCGGGTTATACGGGAGCAGATCCGTTCTCTCGAGCCCGAAAATGAAACACTCGTTATCTGCGGTGAGGAGCCTGACGAACCGCTTCCATTTCCCTACAGGGTAATACCGGCGCTCGCCTATGACAGGGACAGGAACGACCGGACGAGTCCACACGAAGCTGCACTGGAGGTTATGGATGTAGTCAGTTGTGTCTGGATTAACGGCGCAGATATCTTTCACGTACACAACCCGACCCTTGGTAAAAACGCCGATTTTGTTTCGATGCTGAAAGCGCTCCAATCGATGAAAGCGGTTCTTCTGCTTCAGATACATGATTTTGCGGAAGACGGCCGCCCTCAGAACTACAGGGATGAGGATTACCCGGAAAACTGCCACTATGCAGTGCTGAACAGTCGGGACTATAAAATCCTCAGGCAATGCGGGTTGCGTGAGGAGGGACTGCACCTCCTCCCAAACGCGGTTCGCCCTCTCCCGGTGCAAAAAAGTCCTAAAAATATTTCCCAACAAAATATTTCAAATGGAGACACGGTACTTTATCCGGTACGTGCCATCAGGAGGAAAAATATCGGTGAAGCGGTGCTGATTTCACTGTTCCTGCCTCCGGGGAAACGGATCGGTATTACGCTTGAGCCAACAGGGACGATCGACAGGGAGAGTTATGAAGGGTGGCGGTGTTTTGTCGAAATGCATGGTCTAAAAGTTTCATTTCGGCTCGGGCTCGGGACCAATTTCAACAAACTGCTGGCAAGAACCTCGAGTATGTTGACTACGAGCATAAAAGAGGGATTCGGGTTTTCTTTTCTCGAACCCTGGACGACAAAAAAGATGCTCTATGGGAGGCTGTTGCCTGATACATGCAGCGATTTTATTAAAAACAACATCGATCTCACTCATCTGTACACAAGGCTTGCGGTTAATACTGCTCTTTTTGATGTCGATGACTTTCAAAAAAAGTGGAATATCTGTTATGCGGGTAAAATGAAACAGTATGGACTGCCTTTTGAAAGAAAGTCAGTCGAACGAGCTTTCAATACGCTTTTTTCAAACGATACGGTCGATTTCGGGTACCTGAATGAAAATCATCAAAAACAGGTTATACGCTCCATATTGGAAAAACCGGATGATAGAAAAAATGTGCTTGACCTGAACCCGTTCCTTTCAGATATTGATGTATTGTCGGGGCAAAGGGGGCGTATCGAGGCGAACAGGCTGGCAGTTGAAAGGCAGTATTCACTCGAAAGAAACCGGGAGCGCTTACTGCATATTTACAATCGAGTTACACATGTCACCGTTGATCATAAGATTGACCGATTGAGGCTGCTTGCTGCATTCAATACCACCGGGAAGAGTCAACTCCTCCTCTGTGATGATTCTTTTGAAATGTGAAGTGTCGTATGAAACCATACATCGACATTATAAAAAAGAACACTGCTTCCCTTGAACCGATTCCGACAGGTATGAGGAAGGAGGGTATACTGAAAAATGCGGTACAGGCCCTTTTATTTGATATTTACGGCACCCTGTTTATAAGCGGCAGCGGCGATGTATCCGAATCGGAGGAACAGGTCGAAATTGAAAAATTAGGCAAACTGCTGAGAGAGCATGGAATTGAAAAAAAACCGGAAATTGTCATTCAAACTTACTATAATGATATACATCACTTTCATAAACAACAGAGAGAGCGGGGGGTTGACTTCCCTGAAGTGCAGATTGAAGCGGTATGGATGAAGGTGCTTGATACCGATATTGAAGACGCGAGGATATTCGCAGTGTGGTTCGAAACATTGTTCAATCCGGTATGTCCCATGCCTTCTGCTGCAACACTTCTGTCGAGAGTACGGCAGTCCGGGATTCCGGCGGGTATAATATCGAATGCGCAGTTTTACACCCCTCTTCTCTTCCCGGCGTTGCTGGGGGCAGGTGCTGAAGAGCTCGGTTTTAATAAGGAACTATTATTCTTCTCATACATCGAGGGGCATGCGAAACCATCTTCATACATGTATGAAATGGCGGGGGAGAAGCTGAAAAATATGCGTATAGAACCGGAGTACGTGCTCTATACGGGGAACGATATTCTGAATGACATTCTCCCTGCAAAGAAAGCAGGCTTTAAAACAGCGCTGTTCGCCGGGGATGCCCGCTCTCTCCGGCTGAGAAGTGGCGAGGAGGAATGCCGGGATATTACCCCCGATATTGTCGTTACCGATCTTATGCAACTGGCCGAATATATTGTCGGGTAGGATATTGCCCTGTATATGGCGAATAGTATTAGCAGGAATATTAACGGATAAAACCACGCATGTGAGGAGACGAGATGCCTAGAAGGAAAAAGAGCTACAACGGGTATGGAAGAATCAATAATATCGGCTTTGTGTCAACCCGCTTTCAGGGGACGGATGGTGTTTCTCTCGAAACTGAGAAATGGGCGACTGTATTAAAGGGGATGGGCTATAAGAATTTTTACTTTGCAGGACTCTCCGACAGGGACTCGAAGAAAACGATGATTATGCCCGAGGCTTTTTTCGAACACCCGGTGATTAAGGATATACAGAACAAGTGTTTCAAGGTATACAGGAGGACCTCTGATATAACCGGTCTTATATCTTCCGTACGGAGAAAACTGAAAGCCGGGCTCTATCGTTTTATCGAACGATTCGATATAGACCTTATCATAGCGGAGAACTGCCTTGCCATACCGATGAATCTGCCTCTCGGGCTGGCCCTTACAGAGCTCATCGCGGAAACAGGTATACCGACTATCGCTCATCATCACGATTTCTACTGGGAGCGTCCGAGGTTCTACGTCAATGCGGTTCAGGATATACTCAATACGGCATTTCCCCCTTCGCTTCCTTCGATGCAGCATGTTGTGATACAATCTGCAGCTGACCGGGAGCTTAGCTACAGGACGGGACTGTCTCCCGTCGTTATACCCAATGTGCTCGATTTTAGAAAACCCGCGCCCGGGATCGATCATTACAATGGAGATGTGCGGAAGGCACTGGAAGTGGGGGAGGATGATTATCTCATCCTTCAGCCGACGCGTGTTGTTGCGCGAAAAGGGATAGAACATACAATAGAGCTTGTCAGCAGGCTTAACGACCCGAAGGTAAAGCTCGTTATCACACACTCCACAACAGACGAGGGGAGCGCATATGTGAAGCGTATTTACAGCTATGCTGAACATCTCCGTGTAAGTCTTATCATCAAACCTGAGATCTTCGGCGACAAGCGGGGCAGGAATGAAAAAGGCGATAAAATATACACTCTGTGGGACATGTATCCCCATGCCGATATGATAAGTTACCCTTCGACATACGAAGGATTCGGAAACGCATTTATAGAGGCGGTGTATTTTAAAAAGCCGATTGTGGTGAACAGGTATTCGGCATATATTCAGGACATAAAGCCGCTCGGTTTTGATGGTATTGAAATGGAAGGGTATGTTACCGATGACGTCATTGAAAAAGTGAATGCAGTGATAAAAAATCCGAATTCATTTTCAGAACGGGCGGAAAAGAATTTTCTGCTCGCGGCCCGTTTTTTCTCCTATGGAATTCTGAAAAGACAGCTCAAATCGATGCTCGTAAATTTCGAGGGTATTGTCGAAGCGATTGAAACACAGGAGTTGATCGATTAGCTTCGGCCCGCTCCTCTTCAGTGAAACGGCTACATGTCAGGCGGTCCCTGCCGCATAGGGGCACTGAATAGGCTTTTTCGGTCGTATGCGGCCGAACACTCCACCGCTGATTCCAAAACCACCAATCATCATGAAAGCCACAGCACCTCATACGGGCCTATTTTGATGGTGCCTGAAAATTCCCGTCCTGTGATTACATCATACCTGTATTCTTTTACCTGCTTCACTGCACGGTCGGTGTTCGTTACATTGACCATCGCGAGGAGGGTCTCATCCTCATCCGGAGAGATTCTTTCAACTGCAAAGATGCCGCTGTCAAGCACGACAATGTTCTGTGAGCCGTCCGGATGAAATGCAGGGTGCATTCTGCGCACGTCGACAAGCTGTTTAAGACGGCCGAATACCTGCGCCCGTAAAGAATCGGGTCTGGAAAGCTCTTTCTCCAGCCGTTCGAGTGACAGTTTTTCCCTGTTAATAGAGCGGTTTGCCCCTGTTTTTTCGACGCCTTTGTAAAAGTTTTGCGAACCGACAAGTGTGTGGAAGTAAATTGCCGGTATTCCCTGCAGCGAGAGCGCAATTGCCTGCGAGGCAATAAGTCTTGAGACTTGCATCGAGACCGGCTCCCCCGAGGCGGGATCCGAAAGGAGGTCGAAAAGCGATATGTTGAGCTCATATACACTCGTGCTGCCATCCGGATTGTTTTTAAGGCCGAGTTTCCCGCGATGCTTTTCGGTGGTTCGGATCAATGTTTCAATTTCATGTTCGGGCAGGATTCCACGTGCCGGCAGCAGACCGATGCCGTCATGAGAAGCGGTGAAGTTATAAAACCATGTTTGCTCGCCGGGGAGAGAGAGGGACGCGGCCCAGTCAGTCAGATAGGAGGCATTACCCGTGACGACAGCGTGAACGGCAAGAGGAGGGAGCGCAAAATTGTACACCATGTGGGCTTCGTCATTTCCATTTCCAAAGTAGGATATATTATCTTTATGCGGTACGTTTGTTTCGGTAATTATCTTTACATGGGGTGCAATGTAATCGAATATTTGACGAAATAGTTTTATCACTGTATGGGTTTGCGGAAGATGGAGGCATTCGGTTCCACTTTCTTTCCAGAGAAAAGCGATGGCATCGAGCCTGATAAGTGAGGCGCCCTGTGTGACGTAAAAGAGCAGTATATCGATGATATAGAGCAGAACGTCCGGATTTTCATAGTTCAGGTCTATCTGATCGGTGCTGAATGTTGTCCACAGCTTGAGCTTTCCCCAGGGGGCGTTGAATGCCGTCAGGAGCGGCAGTGCGCGGGGTCTAAAAACCCGCGTCGTATCGTAATCCGGCTCAACCGTAATGAAGAAGTTTTTATATTTTTTATTCCCATTCAGGAATTCCCTGAACTCTTTACTCTTCGCTGAGATGTGGTTGATTACAGCGTCGAACATGAGATTGTAGCTTTTACCGAGTCTCTTTATATCCTCCCAGGATCCGATTGCCGGGTTTACCTGTTTGTAGTCAATAACTGAGAATCCATCATCTGAAGAATATGGAAAAAACGGCAGAATATGCACGATTGACATGCTGCCTTTCACATTTTGGATAAGAAAGTCATGGAGGGCTTCAAGCGGTTTGGAACCCTTTTTCAGAAAGCCGTCTCCGTATGTAATGAGTACAATGTCTTTTTGGGAAAACTCAAAATATCTGCTCGAAATACTGTCTTTGTACCCGTCCATCAGTTTCGCTAAACGATTATAGGTCTCAATCCCCCTCTTTGCTCCATACAGGAATACCAGCTTCGTTTTTATTTCGCTCTGAACTTTCGTGTCATTCATAGAAACCTCCTCTTTTTCCGCCTTCATACACAAGTATACGCGATATTACGACCGCTGTAAAGAGTACCGTCTTCCCTGAGGATTTCGTTGAAAAAATAACAATTGTATGATATACATAGGGTATGGACGTGATAGACAAGGATATATCCGACATATACGAAAAAAGAAGCGGGGATAAGGTTGAGGAAGAGTTTCAGCGCGATCTCGAACGTCCACCCTATATCCAGGAGTGGATACAAAAAAACACCTTCCACCATTCCAGATTCAAGGGCGTGGATAGTCTTGTCAGGATGAAAGAAAAGCTGGGCTTATCAATCAGCCTCTGCTTTCCTACTTTGAATGAAGAGGAAACAATCGGTAAAGAAGTCGTACTGATGAGGCAGGAGCTGAAAGAAAAGCACAGGCTCATCGATGAAATCGCGGTGGTCGATTCGGGCTCAGTGGACAATACCGAACGTGTGGCCAAGGATGCCGGTGCAGATTTTTATCTTTCGTCAGAAATACTACCGCAGTACCGTTCCTACAGTGGAAAGGGCGAAAACCTGTGGAAGAGTCTGTATGTGCTCAATGGTGATATTATATGCTGGATCGACGCGGACATTACCAACATCCATCCCCGTTTTGTACTTGGGCTCGTGGGGCCGCTTCTCATCCGTCAGGACCTTTCGTACATCAAGGCTTTCTATAAACGTCCGATCTCCGTCAAAGGTGAGCTGCACTACACCGGCGGAGGGAGAGTAACAGAACTTGTCGTTCGTCCCTTTTTCAATCTCCTTTTTCCGGAGCTGACCGGCCTCGCCCAGCCGCTTTCAGGAGAATATGCTGCGAGACGGCGTCTTCTCGAGAGGCTCCCGTTTTTTAACGGGTACGGTGTTGAATCGGGCCACCTTATAGATATACTCAGACTCTTCGGGATAAAAATAATAGGACAGTGCGATCTCGATGTGCGCATTCACAAGAATCAGAATATAGAGGCGCTGCGGTCCATGTCGTACCGGATACTCAAAATACTCCTGCAGCGGGCCGACGATATGGGGCGTATTGAAATATTTCAGGATATTTCCGATTCCCTGCAGGTTCTTACAGGGGTAAAAAACGATTATTCCATTGAAAAGATGAAGGTATGGGGAATCGAGCGCCCTCCGATAATAACATTCCCCGAGTATCGTAAAAAGAGAGATATTCCCGACATTGATGCCAGTGATACGAGTACAGAACGGGTGCGGTCACTTCCCTATACCGCCTCTCTCATGTTTCATAACAATCTCATTATTCCACGACTGAAGGGAAAAACAAAACGGGAGCTGATCAAGGAAATTGTTGCTGTCGGAAAGGGTAAGATTCTAAATCAGACAAAGGCGAAAAAGGCGCTTCTTGACAGCGGCACAATTGTTGAGACCCCGATAGGAAAGAGCTTAGTATTCTTACACGGCTTTGGTGATTTTGTCGATGATATTATTCCCATTATCGGTCTTGCTCCTAACGGTGTGTACCTCAAACCGGGGGACAAAGATCCGATACATATTGTGTTTGCATTTCTTGCACCGGAGTTTTTAGGGGAGATATATACCAAAATCGTTGATTCTCTTTCCAGGATTTTTTCAAAGATGGAGCATTTTGAATGGCTGCTTCGCTGCAGGACACCGGATGAGATTATCGCGTTTATCAGCTATCTTGAGGCGAAGAACAAGATTATAAAGATGCTCAAGGTTGAAAACACCTACCAGGCCCCTTTTTAAAGGACAATTACAGTACTGTATTGACTGTAAGAGACGGTTGAACCCGCTCCCTGTGAACAGGTAGAGCTAACAGGTGTATTTTGCTCGTTATTCATCACCACCGCCCTGGAAATCCAGGGCCATCTGCAGTTCCTCGGGAGTGATAATATCCATGTTGATGAGTATGTCACCGAGCATCTGACCGGAAGATTTCTGAACTTCAAGCGCCTCGTTCAGATCATCAATGCTGACCATACCTGTTTCCATTAGAACCTGACCTAACAGTTTCGGCATCTGTCACCCCCTGCTCCGGTTTCACTCATTATATCGCATTTTTTGAAATTATACATCCACTATTGTCATCGTTTATACCCGAAGTTGCGGAGCATCTCATGCCTTTCCTTTGCATCGCTGTCTTTTTCAACACCTTTCGGCGGGGAGCCGTCGACCACCCCCAGGACAGCTCTCCCCTGACCGGTCTCTCCGACGATTACATCAACAGGATTCGCGGTCGCGCAATAGATGCGCACCACTTCCCGAGTATCCCTGATAGAGGGGAGGACCTGTATGGGGAAGCCTTCTTTCATATAAAGAACGAATATGTGTCCGGCGCCTATTGCAAGGGCGGCATCCACGGCACGGGTAATGAGCTCGTCGTTGTTTCCGTCCTTTCTGACGAGGCAGACGCCTGATGCCTCATTGAACGCAAGACCGAATTGAATTGTTGACGATGTGTTGACAACAGCCTCGTATACATCCTCGACCGTTTTAATGAAGTGGGATTGTCCGATAATAATATTTGTTCCTTCCGGTACTTCCAGAGGTATGTTTTTAATATCCATGCTTTCCTCCACAGATCTTTTAGTATAGTATTATAACATTACAAACAGTAAAAAAAAGGATTTATTGTGTTTCAAATCATTAAACCGGTGTGTGCACAATGGATAAACCGAATAAAAAAGTGATTGCGGTTACAGGTGGCGGGACGGGCGGACACATTTTCCCAAATGTTGCAGTCATTGAGGAGCTCAGGGAGAGAAATACTGCAAACGTGTTGTGGATCGGCGAAAAGAATGGTAAAGAACAGGAATGGGCCAGGAACTCCGGTGTGCCTTACTACGGTATACAGTCGGGAAAGTTGAGGCGCTACTTTTCTGTTAAAAACCTGTTTGATCTGTTCCGTGTTTTTATTGGCGTTTGCCAGTCATTTTTTATTTTAAAAAAGACCGGCCCTGCTGTTGTGTTTTCAAAGGGCGGGTTTGTATCCGTGCCTCCGGTTATTGCCGCTCGACTGCGCGGTATTCCGGTAATAACGCATGAGAGTGATGTCATTCCCGGTCTTGCAACCAGAATAATTTCGCGGTTTGCATCTATTGTGTGTGTTTCTTTTGAAAAAAGTGATGCCAGGACAAAAAGGGGCAGAATCGTCCATACTGGAAATCCTGTGCGAAGGACAGTCAAGCAGGGAAAAACTGAAGCGGGAAAAAAGTTTCTCCGATTCGTCAATGATGGAGGGATCGTGACGGTTCTTGGCGGGAGTCTTGGCGCATCATCCATCAACTCTGCAGTGTGGGACATGGTGGAGCGTTTTTCTCTCCCGTTCAACCTGGTGCATCAGTGCGGACAGGGCAATGCGCGGGAGGGGTATGAAAATAACATTCGCTACAGGCAGTTTGAATTTATTGGAGCGGAGATGGGTGCTGTACTTGCAGCCTCGGATGTTGTTGTATCGCGTGCCGGTGCGGGGGCACTTTATGAAATCGGGTTTATGAAAAAACCGTCGCTTCTCGTTCCTTTACCGAGGTCAAAAAGCAGGGGCGAACAGATAGCGAATGCCCGGTTCTTTCAGGAGCACGGCGCGTCCGATGTACTTCTCGATGAGGAATTGAACGGAAGGAGACTTTTCGACCGCATCGAAGTGCTGCTTGCGGATGAAAATAGGTTAAAAAGCATGGGTGAAAAGGCGCATGCGCTCTGTTCTGACGATGCGGAAAAAAAGATCGCGGCTCTAATAGAGGAACTGCTTTCCTGACCGATGGTATTTTTCTCTTTATATTTTCCGGCCTTCAGTAGTATATTCATGGAAACTTGTCGTTGAGGAGGATGCAATGACTGACATCGCAAAGCTATTAGGAGATGAGGCGAAGGATATTCTTGAATACAGGGCAAAGGTATCGAAGGATATGCTTCATCTGCCCGGACCGGACTTTTTTGAACGGGTCCTCGTTCATACCGATAGACCGACCGCGGTGCTGCGTAATATGAGAAGCGTTTTTTCACACGGGCGGCTCGCAAACACCGGGTATCTGTCGATTCTTCCGGTTGATCAGGGTATAGAACATTCAGCAGGGAGTGCGTTTGCTCCGAACCCGGAATATTTCGACCCCGAGAATATTGTAAAACTCGCTATCGAGGGACAGTGCAATGCGGTTGCATCGACACTGGGTGTGCTCGGGTCAGTCTCGAGGAAATATGCCCATATAATTCCCTTTATCGTTAAAATTAATCACAACGAACTTCTTACCTATCCCAGCAAATATGATCAGGTCCTGTTTGCCAGTGTCGATCAGGCGTTTAACATGGGTGCCGTTTCTGTCGGTGCAACGATATACTTCGGCTCTGAACAGTCGAGCAGGCAGATTGTCGAGGTTTCCGAGGCATTCGAGTACGCGCACAGTCTAGGGCTTTTTACCGTACTCTGGGCGTATCTGCGAAACAGCGCGTTCAAGACCAAGGAGAACGATTATCATTTAGCCGCAGACACGTCCGGTCAGGCGAACCACCTCGGTGTCACCATTGAGGCAGACATTATCAAGCAGAAGCAGGCTGAGTGCAACGGCGGGTTCACGGCGCTCAAGTTCGGTAGAACCGATGACAAGGTGTACTCTGAGCTCACTTCAGATCACCCGATCGACCTCACACGTTATCAGGTGATGAACTGCTATATGGGGCGGATCGGAATGATCAACTCCGGCGGCGCATCCGGAAAGAATGATCTTGCCCAGGCGATACGCACCGCCGTTATTAATAAGCGTGCCGGCGGCACCGGTCTCATTTCAGGGCGGAAAGCCTTTCAGAAGCCGATGGAGGAAGGCGTCAAGCTGCTCAACGCCATCCAGGATGTATACCTGGATCAGAAGGTCACTATTGCATAATACAGTGTACGCTTTAACGGCACACTGCTGAAATATTAACTGCGTGTTGTAAAAAAATGCTGGACAGAAAAAAGGATAGGGGCCAGGGAGGGCCCCTATTTTAGTAGTGCGGTGTGATCGGCATGACACGTTACCTGGAGGTGGAAATCCTCAACAGGCCCGGCAGGGGGAGCCGTTATCAGGAGGCTTTGAGTTCGGTTAATGCCACCGGTGTAGAGAGCAGGTGGGCTTCAGACAGTATGGCGCGGTTTCCAGGATCGATACACACAGATGCGCCAATCGAAAACGTATCTGCCCTGATAGAATTTTGCAGGGGTCTGGCAGGTGAAACGGGGTAAGGATCGTGTATTATTCCATAATAAAGTCCGAAAATTCCTTCACGGTTTCGAAGTAAGCGATGCAGTGTGTTTTCATGTACTCCCGTATCATGGGAATCTTGTGGCTCCAGCCTGCAGCAGCGGCCTGTGTACCGGCTGCTTTCGCCATAACAACGCCCGGCTTCAGGTCATCAAGAATGAGGGTGTGCCCTGTTTTTATGTTAAAAGCCTTCAGAATTTCAAAGACCGGGTACGGGTTAGGCTTTCTCTTTTTTTCATCGTAATCCCAGCCGTGTATTATATCCGGCATGAAACTTCTTTCAGGGCCGAGTGAGCGGTAGTCTCGCTCAATAAGGTTTTTTTCAGAGTGAGACACAACCGCGATTTTACCATCTCTGTTTCTGTACTCGATCAGAGCTTCAACAAACCCGGGGTAGAAATCAGGCACCCTGGTCGTGGTAAAGGTTCTCCATATACGGTACTCGGCTTCAAGCTCCTCATTACTCATTCCAAGCTCGTTTTTCAGGTACTCCATGATACCCGGATGAAAATTTTTTAAAAACCATTCATCGAGGGTAATCGGGGGCGTCCCCGGTCGCATGTGTTTGAGCACTTCAAGGTGCGCGGGGTAGTGAATACGGGCGGTAGAGTTTACCGCCGTATCGTCATGGTCGATAATAATGCATTTGAACCGCATTTTTTCACCTTTTGTCTCGCTGCACCGTATGGATTTGTGTGCCGCACGTGAGCTTTCTTATGTATTTACAACATAATAATCAAGCAGCCGTGCCAGGGCACTAAAAATCTCGGATAAAAGTCTATGTGCGAGGGGTGTATTCACCGGTATTTCCGGCGAACATAAAAATCTGCTTGTAGAATCATCAGGGTTTACGTATATTCCGGTATAATTTCAAGTGATTATATGAAGAGAAGGAGACAGTAATTAAATATACCGGACGTTCAGTGTTTCTCGTTGTGCTTCCCCTCTTCGTGGTCGCGCACCTGAGCCATCATCTCGTTGCAGCGCTTATTACCCCGCTCCTTCCCTTTATACGCGACACCTTCGCACTTGATTACACGCAGGCGGGTATGCTCGTGTCCGCTTTTACCCTCGCCTACGGTATCGGACAGCTTCCGGGAGGCTGGCTTTCCGATCATCTCGGTTTTCATCGACTCATAACGATAGGCATTTCCGGTGTTGCCCTGTGCGGCATTTTCATCGGCATATCAACTCACTATATCATGGTATTGATCTTTCTGGTGCTCATGGGATTGCTGGGAGGCGGGTACCATCCGTCTGCTAGCCCGCTTATATCTTCGGCTGTTGAAAGCAAAATGCGGGGTCGAGCACTCGGTATACATCAGATAGGGGGCACGGGTAGTTATTTTCTCTCACCGCTTATCGCTGTCGGTATCGCACAGCTAACGGGGTGGAGAGGTTCGTTTCTTTTTATTTCCATACCGGTGTTTTTGTACGGGATAGTATTCTTTATTCTTTTGAACAGGTGGGGATACGGAAAAGCTTACATGAAAGATACCCGGGAAAGCAGGCATGCTGATGAGGATGTCCCCACAAAGATCCGTTATCTGGTACCGGTTATAATATTAAATGC
>Ga0315536_1000054_pt1 | contig 48471 bp, 44 predicted proteins | sample SalMarSW160230MG_FD_203093 | JGI IMG/M metagenome (GOLD analysis project Ga0315536, IMG submission 203093) | Salt marsh sediment microbial communities from the Plum Island Ecosystem LTER, Massachusetts, United States - Salt Marsh Sediment SW1602-30 ...
TGAATGGTGAATGTAATAAGTATTATGCTAATTGCTAAAAAAAGTATCAAGAGAGTACTTCTTGACAAAATTACTTTTGCGTTATTACCAAAGATTTTTTTTTTTCGATATATCTGAAGGATTAGGCTCAAACTGTATATAATTAGGATGAATAAAAATAACACTATAGAAAAATACATTCTCTGCAATCCAAGTTGATCCAAGAATAAAGTTAGACTTCCAAGAACACAAAATGACAGTACTGGATAAAAAACTAATTTAACTAAAATAGGGTCAACGCCAAACCTTTGATGTATTGTATTGTTAGGAAGAAATATATTAAAAACACATGATCCTAAAATAATACTACATCCAATTAAAAAAACAATCGCCCTAAATAAATTAAGAAGGGAAATTCGACTCCATTCTATTATCATTTCAGAATTTGGAACGGGAGGAATAAAAAATGTAATAATCATTAAAATTATTAATATGAAATTTATTGAATTCTCATTTATAATCCTAAGATTTAACGAAATAGTCCGATATTCAAAATCTTTCATGTTTATAAAAAAATAGAATATTCCTATTATAAAAAGGGCGAAACCTATCATTAACAAAATTGGAAAATCATAATTGAATGGAGATAATATCACATTTGCAAGAAAAAGAAAGTAAAGAATGATAACTATAATTACAACGGTAGGTATAAAGAATTTTTTAGTGATCGTCAAAACTCTTCACAAACAACATCTTCGATTTTTTAAATTAATCAAAATGAATCTTAAATATTAAAAAAAAGTATTCAAAAATAATAGTGTTACTTAATTTTTATTCTTTAAACAGTACAATAAATATATACAACTGAGTAATAAATGATTAATCTCATAAAATAATGTATTTATCTTATGAAAGCGTCAATATTAACATTAATTATCTCTCATCAGAAAAAATCTATATTTTATTTAGTTTTCCAATATTTTTAACTACAATTTAATTAATAGTCTAAATTTTTTATTATTAGAAAAATATAGATTTTTTAGCTATTTAAAAAACGTTCAAGTAAATTTATGAAAAAATTGAAATTCTGTTTATTATGAGCCAATTTAAAAAACAAGGAAAAAATGTTAAAATTTTTGATAGCGCTAAAATTATTAAGCCAGAAGTAATTGAAATTGGGGACTTTTCTGAGATTGATGATTTCACATTCATATATGGAGGAAAGGGAATAAAAATAGGTCGATATGTACATATCTCTCGTTTTGTAAGTATTATTGGAGGAGGGGAATTATATTTAGGGGATTATACGGTTTTAGCGGATGGTGTTAGAATATTAACAGGGACTGATTCATATTATGGTGGTTCTCGAATGTCTACTTGCCTTCCTATAGAACAAAGAAATTTGATAATATCTTTTGTAAAAATAGAAAAGGATGCGTTTGTAGGTACCAATGCTATTGTTCATCCAGGAATTATTATTGGAGAGGGTGCTATTGTTGGAAGTAATAGCCTTGTGTTAAAGGATATAGAACCTTGGACAATTAACGTAGGAAGCCCATGTAAAGTAATAGGGATACGTCCTAAAATAAAATATAAAGACCTTTAGTTATAAATTACCATATTAAATGAATTCAAAATAGCTTTAATTGTTGTATCATGTAATAAAAAAAAGAAATATATAACATCATATTAAAAAAAGGTCGAAATGGAGAATTCTAATAATAAAGAAACAGTAAAAAATCTGGGTACTGAATATAAAGTTCTTGCAAAAAATACGATTATATCTATATTTAGTAGTTATGGCAATTACATATTTGCTTTAATAACTTCATTTCTCCTCGCACGAATGATATCGAGAGATGAATGGGCTATACTGATTTTAGCTATTTCATTGATCACGATTATTTCAATTGTTCCTAATTTTTTACCTCCTGGGATAAATTTTTCTCTAAATTTTTATATACCACGATATAGAGCAAAGAATCAAACTTCAAAATTAAGAAATTTTATTTTAAAGGCGTTCTATATAAGGTTGATCTCAGTAATAATAGTAGCGTCCATTGGACTAGTAATTTTTAATATATTTAATGATATTTTCACTAATTATTTACATAATCACATGAGTTTGCTGTATATCTTATTCCCACTTATAATAATTAGTAGCTTTCAATCTTTGTTCATTGCCACTTTGATTGGATTTAATTTGTTTAAAATAAATATAATTCTTCTTGTAATAACATCCGTAACAAATGTAATTCCTTTATTTACTTATTTTTTAATAGCCAAGACAATAGAAATTGAAACTGTCGCTATTATTAATTTAATTTCAGCTTTAATCCCTTTTATTATTGTTAGTTTTATATTTTTCATTAAAGTCTCAAAACTTAAGGATTTAGAAGGAAAAAGCATGAATTATAAAAAGTTTATTATAAAAGTAGTTCGTTATGGTTCTTTTTTTAGAATTCAAAATATGATTGGAGACCTCTGGAACCAAGTTGAAACTCAAGCAATTGGAATTTATGAAAAATTAATATGGGTTACGGGATATAGTATATCGAAAAATTATACTCGGATTTCAGGCCTTTTCTTAACTTCTCTAAATGCTCCATTAATTTATTCCTTCTCAAGTTTAGATTATAAAAAAAATGAAGAAAAAATCGCAAAAATGTTTGTCGTCATCAATCGTTTTTCTCTTTATATATTTTTGTTTCTCACGGGACTCTTATTTTTTTTCTCAGATTTCTTTTTAAGTTTTGTTTATGGAGAGGAATATGTCATATATTCAATTTTGATTCAACTTTTACTCGTTAGTGGAGCAGTTAGTATTTACGGTTCACTTTATCTCCTGTTATTAAGAACAACTAATAGAATAAAACAATTAATAGTCATATTCTTAGTAGGCTTTCCAATACAAACAATCATATTTTTTGTGAGTCTTATTAATTTTGGGATAATAGGAATGTTAATCGCTGACATCATCCAGAGAGTTATTTTTCTCATAATTTTTAGCATCTTAAGTACCAAAGTTATAAAAATTAATTTAAATATTTCAAAGATGGTTGCTCTTTTTTTCTCATATTTTTTCTCTTTATTTTTAGGAATAATATTAGGAAATTTATTCTTGAATGAGATTAGTTATCAATTTTGGTCAGTTTTGAATTTAATGATATTTAAAGATTTAAATATTTTAAAAATACTGATCTTTGCTTTAAGTTTTATTTTTCTCAATATACTATTTAGAACAATCTCTAAAGTTGATATAGATTATATCGAATTACTATTTACTAAGGATAATATTTCACATAAAAATATTAAAAAATTATTAGTATTATTCAAGAAATTCTTAAGATAACTTAAAAGCGAAGTAAGAAATTGAAATTATTTTTAGACGATGTATATTTTTTCTCTAAGAGAAATTAAAATCGTCTTTATTTAAAACCATTTAATACATAGAGTATAAAGCCAATAAAAATTTTATAAAAATCTTTTATTCTTATTATAATTAATTTTCGATTATTTGAATGTTTTAAAATACACGTTTTTATATTTGTAAAATCGCTACGATATTTTGAAGAAAAATAGTTAAAATGAGGCGTCCTTTTCCTGTAATAAAATTTATTAGAAAGGCTTGGAAATACTGGTCCTACTTGCTCAATCATTTTTTTATTAATTCTTTGCATTAATGGAGGATTAACAATTGTGCCTTGAAAGGGTGAATAATATCTGTTTATATAATTATCTAATGATTCTAAGATAATTTCTTTTGAATCTTTAAATGAACAAATAGAATTCTCTGATAAGTATTTTGAAATAGAATTAACAAATGTTCCATATTCTTCTATCATATTTGAATTCTTAACAATGGTATTAAGCCGTTCAATTTTACTCGATGCTGAGTTTGGAATTGACTCCCTTATATTATATAAAAAAGGAAGCATTTTATGCTTGCCATTAATCACTGAAATTAACCCAAGTGCAATTTCAATTAAATTTAAATTTGTAATTGGTGTCAAAGAAAATGTATTTTTAAGATTATTAATCCTATGAATACTATAAAAAATTTGCATATATCTACTCATATAGGATTTTACTCTTTTTTCAGGTGTATTCGCATTTATTACATAATTTCTCAGAGATGGATATGTACTAAAAAAATAGATACTATTATACTTATTAAAAAAACTCGCGTAATATCCCTGAACTGATGAGAAATCACTATTTTTTTCCAAAAAATCAATACATTTTTCTATTGCTGAAGGAATCATGAAATCATCGTCAGCACACATAAAAGCAAAAGGGGTATTAATTTTTTGTATTATTTCATTCATTTTTTTAAAAAAACTATAATTCGGATAATGAAAATACTCTACATCATATTTAAAAACATTTGGATAACTTTTTTTTGAAGAATCTGCGATTAAAATCTTCATACCAATATTATCATAATAATTCAATACTCTTGTTAAATAATTATGTCTGTCGTGAGTAGGAATAATTAGTGTTATTTTATCAAGCAAATTATCATTTCACCCTTTTTAGAAATCCATCAGGGGCAGTTGTTATAATCATTTTATTCTCAAATTGTTTATCAATTATAAAATCATCTTTATTTTTCAAAAATTCATGAACAGCTGTTTTAGGATTGTTGCCAACCCCCCATGGTCTTCTTCTTGAATACTCATTAGGAATATCTTCAATCAGAGTGTCAAATATAACCAAATAGCTATTAATTGAGACAAATTGAGAATAGAATTCGAGTTCTTTTAAAACATGATCATGGGTATGGTTTGAATCAAGACATACTAAAATTTTTTTCTGTGAAGTACAAAATTTCTCAACTTGTCTAAAAATTACTTCTGATGTAGATGACCCCTCTAACATGGTAATTCGTTTGTGCATTGGATGTTCTTCAATTTCTTTTCGATTATGTTCCCTTATATCAATATCAATTCCTAACACTTTTCCATTACCTATTAATTCTAAAATAGAGGCGTAAAAAATTAATGAGCCACCGTGGGCAATCCCTGTTTCAATAATTAAATCAGGTTTAACTTCCCATATTATTTCTTGCATTGCAATTATATCTTGAGGATATTGAATAATAGGTCTCCCTAGCCAAGAGAAGTTATAAGAATACTTCAAGGGCATGGATTCTTCCAAAAAAGTCTTTCCTAGTTTTATAAATTCATCATGATTTTTATAGGAATTAATTCTTTCTAATCGTTCCAATTCAAATTCTCTTTGTTTATTCACATTAATCCTCCCAATTATCCAAAATTGTATTTAATTTTGAGTTGTCACCCCAAAAAGCCATAGGTTCATAATCAGGATATGGATAATAACCAAGGTTTAATTTTATTGACTTACCACTTTTTTCAATGTGGGTTTCGACTAATTTTCTTATAGAGATAGGTTCTCCACTACAACAATTAATGATACCTAAAATTTTTTCTTGAAGGGAAATTTTAATGATATATTCAGCGACTTTTTCAATGGATAAATAATCTCTTAATTGTTCCCCTCCTGACATATTAAAAGTTTTATCATTATTATCTAAAGCTTTACTTAATTGAGGTAATATCGATTTAGGAGATTGACCCTCTCCATACATATAAAAAAGCCTTATCCATTTAAAATTAAATTTTAAAGATTTATTTAATTCTTCAATAAATTTTCTCAATGTATCTTTTCCAAGAGCATATGCAATGGCAGGTTTGGTTTGAAGATTTTCGGACAAACGTCCCTCTTGTAATCCGTATTCTAAGCATGTTCCAATTACATTAAGATTTTTTAAACCATTCTTAATCATATTTTTTAAAAATTGATAATTGAATAATACATTCCTTTCAAAATGATATAAATCCTTAAAATTTGGTAATCCCTCCCATGATAAATGAATTAAAGTGTCTGGCTCTTTAAAAACTTTAAAAAAATTATCAATAGGCTTATTTAAATCTAAAGAAATATAGTCAACATCTTTATACCATAAAAATTTTTTAGCATCTTGTATAGAATTTATAGAAGTTGCAATCACTTCATTTATATTATACTTTAAAATGGTATTTACAACATGATTTCCAATAAAGCCTGTTGCGCCTGTAACTAAAACTCTCATAATATCCTCACTTCTGGCAATGGGATAACAAACTTACAACCCCATTCATTGACATAATCTAATTGTTTCATAATTTCTTCTTTAATATTCCAAGGAAGAATTAAAATATAATCCGGTTTGTATTTTTTTATCTCATTTTCGGCTACTATAGGAATGTGGCTGCCAGGTAAATATTTACCTTGTTTATATGGTGAAATATCAACAACAAATTCAATTAAATCGCTTCTAATGCCACAATAGTTTAGTAAAGTGTTGCCTTTAGCTGCTGCTCCGTAAGCGATAATTTTTTTATTATTCCTCTTGTTTTCGATTAAAAATGTTAATAAGTCTGATTTCACTGTATTAGCGTGTCGTTGAAAATCTTTATAATAATTGATTGAATTCATTTCGTAAGTGAATTCTTTTTGTTTTAATTTTTCAACATTTTTTGAAATAGATTTGGTTTTATCTTCTACATGCTTTGCATAAATCCTAAGTGAGCCTCCTTGACTGGAAATTTCTTCAACATCAAATATTTCTAAGCCAAATCTATCAAAAATAGTTTGCACAGTTAAAAAAGATAAATATGAAAAATGCTCATGGTAAATTGTATCAAATAAATTTTTCTTTATTATTTGCATTAGATGAGAGAATTCCATTGTAATAACTCCAGTATCACTTAAAATAATTTTTAACCCTTTAACAAAGTCATTAATGTCGGGAACATGAGCTAAAACATTATTTCCTATTAATAGATCTGCTTTAATATTTTTAGATTTCAAATCCATTGCTAATGAAGTACCAAAATAATCTTCAATTACATCTATTCCCTTACCTTTAGCAACCACGGCAGTTTTTAATGAAGGTTCAATTCCCAAACATGGGATGTTAGCTTGTTGAAAATATTGAAGCAAATAACCATCATTCGAGGCGATTTCTATAACAGTCCAGTCTTGAGTTATATTAAATTGTCTTATTACCTTATCGACATAATTCTTCGCATGGTGTAGCCAACTTGATGAATATGAAGAAAAATATACATAATCATCATTAAAAATCTCATTAGATTTTTTATACTCGTCTATTTGAACTAAAAAGCAATTATCGCATAGAAAAATTTTAAGAGGGTAAAATATTTCAGGTTCATTTAACTGTTCTTTGGTTAAATATGAATTTGATGGAGGAGAATTCACTAGATCTAAAAATATAATTGATAGTTCACTATTACAGAATCTACATTTCAAATTAAAACACCCTCAAACTGGTCATTCAATAATTTATGGTTTTTATCTTTATCAGAAATATCAGTTATTTTTATAAGCCAGTTGATATTCACTTTAGGATCATCATATCTTATAGCACCTTCATGTTCAGGGCTATAGGACTCTGTATGAAAATAAATAAGTTCACAATCATTTTCGAGAGTCTGAAAGCCATGCGCAAAACCTTCTGGAATATAAAACATTAACATATTCTCAGCAGATAAGATTTCACCATGCCATTTTAAGAATGTTGGAGAATTTTTTCTCAAGTCAACAGCAACATCAAAAACAGAACCTTTGATACATTTTACGATTTTGGTTTCAGCTTTCGGGGGATATTGAAAATGCATTCCTCTCAATGTTCCTTTTTTTTTAGTAAGTGAATGATTTATTTGTACTATTCCCTTGGTATGCGCTATCTTTTTCAATTCATCTTGACAATATATTCTGCTAAATTTACCTCGCTTATCTTGAAATGGTTCAGGAATAATAATGTATAATCCTTGAATTTCTAATTCGGTGAATTTCATTTTATCCAGATTAAATTTTTATCAATAATTTTATTGTTTATCAAATACTTTAATTGGTTAATACGTGTAAAATTTTTGTTTTGAAAATCTTCTAGTGTTAAATTTATCTTTTCAAAGATTTGATAAATTTCTTCAACTCCTTTTCTTAAATTCCATTCAGGTTTAAAATATTTTAAGGTTTTCGTAACTTTATCGAAATTTACTATATAATTCCGTTGATCTGGATTATGTTCTCCTAATATTTTAATTTCACAATCAGGCATTCTTTCTTGTATAACTTTGGCTATAGTTTTTACTTGATAATTTTCTGAATTAATCCCAATATTAAAAGCCTTATTATGAATTTCTTCTTTTGGTGCCTTTAACACCGCTAAAAATGCATTTGAAATATCTCCAATATGCACAATTGGTCGCCACGCTCTTCCATCGGATAAAATTTTTATTTCCTTAGTAGTATATGCCCAGCCCATTAAATTATTTACAACTATATCAAATCTCATATTGGGTGAAATGCCATAAGCGGTTCCATTTCTTAAATATACAGGAGAAAATGTATCATCTGCTATTTGAGAGAGTGCATTTTCTAAATTTATTTTTGAGTGAGCATATGCAGAAAGAGGATTCATTGGCGCTAATTCATCAAGTTTTATTCCCTCGTTTGCTCCATAAATGCTACAAGAAGAAGAAAATAAAAATCTTGAGACTTGAGCTTTTTTCGCCAATTCTGCAAGTCTAAGAGATGCTTTAAAATTGATATTATTAGTAATATCTGGATTTAATGCTCCCAAGGGGTCATTTGATAATGCAGCTAGATGAATTATTGCACTAATACCTTTTAAATCATCAAGTTTAATATCTCGTATATCTTTAAATAATTGTGTGTAATTTTTGCTAAATTCAAAATCGATAATTTTTCGATTTCTATAAAAATGAGTATCCAAACCTATGATCTCAAAATCCTCTTTTAAAAATCGTTCTGTTAAAACTGTTCCAATATACCCCAAGTTTCCAGTAATTAAAATTTTTTCCATAATTATTTGAGTTTTTTTAAAATATTTTTTTTATAAAATTAAAAAAATTAAAGAGTTTTCTTCTTTTTCAATTAAAGACAAAATATGTGATTAAAATTTAATTTTTAAAACTATTAAATTTTTTTATGGTTAATCCTTTAATCATTCCAAATTTTCCAAAAAGCGTTCTTTTTTTTCCATAAATCGTTTAAATGATCAACATCCCTCTCATGATCCATGCATTCCCATTCACCAGGGGATTTAAACACCATAACTTCTCCTTCTTCTGAAAGTTCTTCAAGAACCCCAATTTCAAAATCACAATCATCATCTGGAGAAAGATAATCCATTAATTCATTATTAAAGACCATAAAACCTCCATTAATTAAACCAATAGAAGTCTGAGGTTTTTCTTTAAATGAGGTGATCATCCCGTTTCTCTCGATAAGCTCCCCAAAACGGGCAGGGGGATGAACTCCTGTAATCGTAATTATTTTACCATGTGATTTATGAAATTCCACTAATTCATTAATATTAATTTTCGCTAAACCATCTCCATATGTCAACATATTCATATCAGGGTCCAAAAATTTTTCAATTCGCTTAATTCTCGCACCTTTTAATGCATTCAACCCTGTATCTATTAAAGAAACCTTCCAATTCTTCTCTTTATGAACTTTATGATATTCGATACTTCCAGTTGATAAATCAATAGTAAAGTCGTTGTGTTTGTCATAATGGAAAAAATAATCTTTAATTATATCACCCTTTACTCCTAAACAAATTATAAATTCATTATATCCATAAGAAGAGTAAATTTTCATTATATGCCATATAATAGGTCTATTACCAATTTCTACCATTGGTTTTGGAATTAATTCAGTTCGCCGACCGAGGCGTGTACCCCATCCTCCCCCTAAGATTACTACCTTCATTTCAAAATTTCACTTATCTACAAATGTGAAGCATGTTTTATCTTATATTTATTAATTTTTAAAAATAATATAAACCTTATTCATAACAAAATTAATATTAAATATTCCAAACTTTAATACTGTTAATTTTATCATAAAACCATATTGAGAAATTTTGAAATTCTTTCAATTCATATATTTAAAAATCTTCTTATAAAATGGCACAAGTTTTTCTGGAATTATTTTATTTCTTAAAGTATGACTGTAATCTATAAAAAGAAACAAAAAAAATTTTAAAAAATGGCAAATAAAAAAACTATTTTATTTTCAAGTTCTTCATTATATCTTTCATTTCCTCAATTTAAAGCAATAATTTCTGAATTTAAAGACTTCAAAAAAGTATTACTAAATGTTAATGAGCCAACTACTAGTGATATTGATAATAATTATATTAAAAACAAAAATATACTACAAATTTTTGATAATTATATAAAACTTGAGCCAATAAAACAATCTCAGTTAAGTAGATTTATAACATATAAAAATTATAAAAAATCTTTAACTAAATACTTATATAAAATTAACCCTGATTTAATTGTTTCAGGCTCTGATTTATCTTTAAGTAGTAGAGTAATGTTTTCTTGGAGTAGAAAAATTGGAATTCCGTTTGTTATTTTACAACCCTCCTTTATAGAAGGTGTTCCAAGCAAATATGGATTAATAGAGAGAGTAAAATATATAATTGTAAATAAAATATTTGGTTTACCTCTATATCGTAAACAAAATCTCTATGGCAATGAATCTCAGAAATCATATTTATTTCTTTGGGGTAGATATTTCATTCAAAATCCTCAACGTAAAAACTTATTTATTTTAGGTAATCCTGCTTTTGATAACTTATTTAGAAATTTCAATGCTAAACGCATAATAAAAAACACAATAATAATTTGCACAGAAAACATTGAATTTTTGGGAATTAACTACGCCGATAAAGTAAATAGAATTTATATAGAAGCTATAAAATCTAAACCGGATATAAAATTTTTTATAAAGGTACATCCAAGGGAATCAAAAGAAAAATATGAAAATTTATTTCCTAGAGATAAATTTCCCAATGTGACAATTGTAAAGGATGAAAATCTATATGAATTATTCATACTATGTGATGTTCAGATATCTGTTGCTTCTTTTAGTTCATTTGAAGCGGCTGCGATGGGATTACCTATTATAATAGTACGCCCTGATAATGAAATTAAATTTCCAGATCACTTTAAAGAAGAAATTGATATTAGAGTAACTAAAGATGGAGAAATTGTAAATGCTATAAATTTAGCTCTTTCTGATGAATATTGGAAACATTTTATTGAAAGAAGGGAAAAATATTTTGGAAAATTACTTCATTCAACTGACGGTCAAAGTGCTAAACGTGTTGCCCAGATAATTAAAGGTTTAGTAAGCAAATAATAAATTATTAATAACAGATAAGACCAATTAAATATATATTCATTCCTTTTTTATTATTTATCATGGATAAAACGTACTCTCTATTTGATATTTATTGGGACGATAAAGATGTTCAAATGGTTTCAGACGTAATTAAAAGGGGTAGTTATTGGGCAATTGGACCCGAAATCAAACAATTTGAAGAGAACTTAGCAAAATACCATAAAGTTGATTATGTTGTCACTTTTAATTCTGGTACTTCCGCGCTTCATGCTGTATTATTAGCCTATAATATAACTCAAGGTGAGGTAATAGTCCCTTCATTTTCATTTATTTCAACCGCAAACTGTGTTTTGTTAGCAGGAGCTAAACCGATCTTTGCTGATATCGAAGAAAAAACACTTGGTATAGACCCTACAGATGTAGTAAGTAAAATAACAAGTAAGACTAAAGCTATTATTCCTATGCATTATGGTGGAAAAGTATGTCAATATATCGAAGAATTACGAGAAATTGCATATGATCATAATTTGATCTTAATAGAGGATAATGCTGAGAGCTTTGGAGCCGAAATTAAAGAGAAAAAGGCAGGTACTATAGGAGATTCTGCAATGTTGAGTTTTTGTCAAAATAAAATTATTACAACAGGAGAAGGAGGTGCAATATGCACCAATGATGAACAAATCTATAAAAAATTGCAATTAATAAGATCGCACGGAAGAGTTGAACAACCAAGTTCTAATTATTTTACAAATACAAAAGAAAGCGAATATATTCAAATTGGATATAATTTCCGATTACCAACCATGTGTGCAGCTTTAGGGATCGCTCAATTAAATAAAATTGATAGAATTATAGAATTAAGAAGGAAAGTAGGGAAATATTATGATTTACATATAGCGAAGAATCCACATGTGGAAATTTTGCCTGAGTTAAATGGCTTTAAGAATGTTTATCAATTATATAGCCTTTTACTCAAAGATTCTAATAAGAGAGATGAATTACAGGATTATCTATTAAAAAATGGAATTATTACCAAGGTTTACTTTTATCCGATCCATTTAAAATCATTTTATCGTCAAAATTTTGGATATAAAGAAGGTAACTTACCGATATCTGAAGAAATATCAAAGAAAACTCTAACCTTACCTTTTTCATTAAATTTTGACCATCAAGACCAAGATTTTATAATGGAAAAGTTATATTCATTTTATGAATAGGTAGCTATAACTATTATCACGTAAAAGGATAATTTTTAAATTTATCTGTCAAATTCTCATTTAAGTATTTTAAAAGTGGTTCGAAAATTTGTAAATGTAATTTCATTGACTCTTTATAAGAAGTCAATGCACATGTATTATTCTTTATTATGTCTTCGACAAAACTTGTCGTTAATTGACTGGTATAGAGTATTTTGGAATCATGTACTTCCCAATCTATTTCATCATTACTTAAATTCACCCATGTTTTTCCTTCTGCTTCGTTCATAATACATCGCACAGTAGCAGAAGCAATATCTATAATAATAGGTTGCTTTCCGGTAGGGTAACAATTAATAATTCCAATACTGCCCTCATTAAAAAAAACCTTTATAGTACCGTTAAATTCTAAGAAATTTGGTATTCTTGAATTTATCTTATTCAAATTTAAATGTTTAAAATCAATGGAAAATTCATCATTCCCTATAATATAAGCCATGTAATCAACAAAATGAATTAAATTTGAGATTAAATTCCATTGACTTCCAGAAACAACAAAAATTAATTTATCTTTATTAAACCAGTTTTTTATTGTATCTTTATAGAATGGAATGGTTCGTCTCGTGCAATTAACCCAAGCTTGGCAGTTATGATCTTTCAGAAGATCGCTTATAATGGAGTAATCTTCTGTTTTATTAAATAAGATTTTTTCAAGTATAAAGGATTTAATATGATATTTTGCTAATAATTGTTCAATAACCATCCTTCTGATATTTGAATGAGTTGCTATAATTGCAACTTCAAATTCGTCATGAATTTTTTCAATATTTTTTAAATAATTTATAGTGTGTTTCTCTTTACCCAAAGGTATAGAATCGTATCTTTCTTTTGCTATTTTTAACGATTCAGGGTTAGGATCAATTACAGTAATATCTAAGGGGAAGCTAACGTTTTTAAGAGCTTGCAAATGGCGGCTCCCTATGTTTCCTGCTCCAATGATGGCAACTTTTTTCAAATCATTCACTTTTTTAAAAATTTCGACTAATTTTACAAAAGAACAATCATTTAAAAGCTCTATTGACCCTACGAGATAGCAAATAATTTTACTAATTTTTCTGTTAGGTATATTTTTCTTAACCAAATTTTGAGTTCAATAAGCTTGGACTTTCATCCATACAAAAGATTGATGAAAAATTATGTGCAATGTTGATAATTAGCTGATGTTAATCTAAAATTAAAAGGAAATTATGCCTCACTCTATCTCCATACATAAAAGTAGGCAATAAATTTTAAGTAGAAAATTAATTAAAATATCTAATATGTTTAAAATTAAAAAGTAAAAAAGTTGTATAAAATTTGAAGATAGGTGCTTTTATTACCGTCAGATTGGGTTCAACAAGATTACCAAATAAAGCGTTACTTAAGATAAAAGGAAAGTCTACAATTGTTCATCTAATTGAAAGAGTAAAACAAGCAAAAAATTTAGATATGATTGTATTATGCACCACTTCAAATCCAGAAGATAACAAGCTCATTGAAATAGCCAAAGAGCAAAAAATAAATTATTTCGCTGGTGATGAGAAAGATATTATTAAAAGACATTATGATGCTGCGAATTTTTATGATTTAGATTTTATAATAAATGTCGATGGCGATGATATCTTATGCGATCCAGAATATATTGATGAAATAGCAAAAGAGATAAGGAATGACTTTAAAACTTATGATGTTATCTCTACAAAAGACTTGCCATTTGGAGTTAATTCATTTGGTTATAAGAAGGATATTCTAAAAAAAATTTTTGAAACAAAAAAAGCTAACAATACTGAAACGGGTTGGGGCGAATTTTTCAGAGAGAACGCGAACTTAAAAAAAAAAATAATTAATGCAAAAGAAGGGCATTCTGATATAAAACCCCGCCTGACTTTAGATTATAAAGAAGACTTTGACTTTTTCCAAGCTATTTTCGATAACCTATATGAAGAAGGAAAATATATGAGTTTGGATGAAATAATGCAATTTTTAAGAAACAATGCAGATTTATTAGAAATTAATAAATCAATTGAGAAAGAATATTGGATAAATTATGAAAAACAAAAAAAAAGGGAAGAATAAAAAATGAAAATATTAGTTATTGGGCTTGGTTCGATGGGAAAAAGAAGAATCCGAAATCTTAAAGCCTTAAAAGAAGAAGATATTATCGCTTTTGATTTAAGGGAAGATAGAAGAAAAGAAGTTGAGGAAAAATATGGAATAAAGACATATGGAAAATTTGAAGATGCGATGCTAGAAAAACCAGAAATCTTTATAATATCAGTTCCCCCCGATATTCATCTGGAATATCAACTTTATGCTGCGAAGAATAACATCAATTTTTTTACCGAAGCAAGTGTAGTTAAAGAAGGACTTGAAGATGTTATAAACCTATTAAAGAAGAAAGATATTGTAGGAGTTCCATCCTCAACTTTTAGGTTTCATCCTGCAGTAAAAAAGATTAAAGAACTTGTTGATAATAATGAAATTGGTAAAATATGTACATTCACACATCATTCTGGACAATATTTACCAGACTGGCATCCTTGGGAAACCGTTGATAGCTTTTATGTATCCAATAAAAAGACTGGTGGAGGCAGAGAAATAGTTCCATTTGAATTAAGTTGGCTTACTTGGGTTTTTGGTGAAATTTCAAGTGTTAGTGGTCTTATTGGAAACACATTAAATTTTGGAGATGGTATAGATGATATTTATCACGTTTTAATCACATTTAAATCAGGATTAATTGCTCATCTATTAGTAGATGTAGTTTCGAGATATGCTTATAGGCAATTTAAATTGCTTGGTGCTAACGGCGTAATAGAATGGGATTGGAATAAGAAACAAGTAGGGGTATATAATCCAAAAAATGAAGAATGGACATATTTTAAAGAAGATGTTGGAGTTGCACAAGATGGATATAACCCAAATATAATTGAGGAGATGTATATTGATGAACTAAAGCATTTTCTTGATGCTGTTAGGAAGAAAGTTAAATATCACTATTCTTTAGAAGATGATAAGCGAATTTTAGATGTACTTTACAAAATAGAAGAGAGTAATCGAAAAAAGTCTAACGTTAAATTGTAAAGAGAGATTGGAACCATATTAATAAACTATTTATATCTTTTTCTATTAAAATGAAGATGATCTAGCGTAAAACTCTAATTTTAAGTATAAACAAATATTAGGATAAATTAAATATTAAAAACAAGATAAAGTGGCAAAAAATTGGATTTCTCCACGTTTTTTAAAGATAAAAAAATCTTAGTAATAGGAGGAACGGGTTCCATAGGTACGGAAGCAGTAATTCAGTTGCTTAAATTAGAACCAAAAACAATCCGTATACTTTCAAATTCAGAAAATGAATTATGGGCATCAAGACAAAAGTTCATAGAGCATGAAGATAAAATAAGATATTTATTGGGAGATATTCGAAATTATGAAAGAATTAATAGAGCTATGAAAGAGATCGATTATGTCTTTAATGCTGCGGCAATAAAGCATGTACCTATAAGTGAATATAATCCATTGGAAGCAATCACAGTAAACATTATTGGTGTTGATAATGTAATCCAAGCTGCGTTTAATAATAATGTAAAAAAAGTGATACAAATTTCAACTGATAAAGCAATTAATCCAACAACAGTTATGGGTGCAACTAAAATGATTGGAGAAAGACTGGCGATTTCAAGACAATTAGCGAAAGGTGCGCAGCAAACAATAATATCTTGCGTACGTTTTGGTAATGTATTAGGATCAAGAGGATCAATTATCCCCTTAATAAAGGAACAAATAAAAAATGGGAACAATGTCACGTTAACTCATCCTGAGATGAGAAGGTTTTTTATGACTATGCCACAAGCAGTTGGATTAATCTTAAAAGCTATGGTGAGATCTCAAGGAGGGGAGATATTTGTATTAAAAATGCCCACTTTATTAATTAGAGATCTCATTGAAGTTATTGTTGAAGAGTATGCTCCAGTTATTGATAAAGATCCTAACGAGATCAAAATTGAATTAATTGGACCCAGAGGTCATGAGAAACTTAATGAAGAATTAATATCACCATCTGAATTCTCAACTTGTTATGAAGCAGAAGATATGTATATCATTTATCCAATCCCATTCTTTTATAGCAATTCATCCTATACGAAAATTGAAAGAAAAGGAACAAAAGTTGTGTCTAATAATCATTTTTTCTATAGTACTGAAAACTCGATTCCAGTTTCTAAAGAAGAATTGAAGAACTTCTTATTAAAACATAATTTAATTTAAATAATTATAAAAAGATTCTATATTAACTTACAGATAGATGACCTCCTTTACAAATTACATCAAAAATTTCCAATCTTGCTGCTTGTTGATGAATATCAATGAATTTACTAATATCTCCGTTTAAAAATGCTTCAACTTGACGGTATAATCCTGGTTTGAAATCTATATCTATTTGATCGTCAATTTTTACCTCCTCAATAGCAACAGATCTTAGTTTCTGTATTTGAAGCTTCTCCAAAGGGCGGAAGATTAATCGATGATTTTGTGTAAGAATCTCAACCCCCCATCTTCCTGGAGCGTCCCAGTTTGAATGGTAAGAGAACAATGCTCCGTTTTTTGAGACTCCAGCTCCAGTAAAGATTGTACCATTTGGATGCCAGTCAAATTTTCCTCTCGAATAAGATTGAATTTCTTCAGGTGTGCCTCCAAGATAGAACGCCATATCAATTACGTGTGTTGAATTATGTAATATCCACCTTTTTTTAATTTCCGGATCTTTTGGGAGAGGTACAATTGTATGAGGCCATTCAGTAAATTCGAAATAATATGAATTTACACCTCCATCTTCTTCAATGATTTCTTTAGCTTTAAGAGTAGAAGCATAAAATCTCCTATTATATCCCAATAAAACTTTGGATCCCGCTTCTTTAGCGACTTCAGCTACTTTTTTAATATCTTTATTATCTATCCCACCAGGTTTTTCTAATAAAATGTTTTTGAATCCGTATTTAATAAGTGTGCGAGCTACATTTCCTAATTGAGTGCCAGTAACTGCCACTATAGCATATTTAGGATAAATTTTATTTTCAGATAACCACTTATCTATTCCTCCTGTTTTCACTTTTATATTAGTGTTATCGTGAAAAATTTTAGCAGATTCTTCTCCCCTACCAACTACTACAAAAGAGAATTTCATCCCTTGCAATAATTGAGCATAACTAATGGCCATTGGACCAGCACCAATCAACAAAATATCTTTTTTTTCTAAATTTTCCAATTTACTTAACTCTTTTATTATATATTCTTTTTATAATTCAAATTAAAGAAAAAATTTTTATGTTAATCTCTGAAACCCACTATGTGCAACAGGACCTTCCAATAAATCGAGGACTTTTTGTTCATTTATAGCTTGGGAAATTATTTTAAAAACATCATCCACAGTAGCAAGATAATCATTAATTATCTCTTCTGTGTGACATAAACTAACATAAACACTTGGTCCTGCTATATACCCTCTTTTTAACATTTCTTGAGTAAACAGAGTTTTAACCTCCAAAGCATTTTCATAGTTAAAAGTAATTGTTGTTAAAGCTTTAGGAGGTAAAACTTCGATATCTAATCCATGTTTCTTTGCTAATTTTTCCCACCCGTTGCTAATCAGTCCTCCAATACGCTCTAAGTGAGCTGGAACATTCTTGGTTTGCATTTTTCTTATAGTAGCAAGTGCAGCTGTGGGACCAATACGTTCAGTCCAATAAGTACTACTTATAAAACTTGTTTGTGCCGCATCCATGATCTCTCTCTTTCCTACTACAGCAGCCATAGGATAGCCATTACTCATAGCTTTTGCTACGACCATAATGTCAGGATTTATATTAAATTTCAGATGTGCTCCACCTACTGTTAATCTCCAACCTGAGGTTATTTCATCAAATAATAATACAGCATCGATATCATTGGAAATTTCTCTAATTCTTGAAAGGAAATCATTTTTAGGTTCTTGATGCCTAAGTGGTTCTACAACAATTACTCCAATATCATTTTCTTTCACAATTGCTTCTAATTTTTCAATATTATTATATTCAAAGGGTATTGCTGTTTTAAGTAAACTTCGTGGAACACCGTTCGGATCAAGACCTGGTAATAAATGTCCATCTAAATTTGCATGATCTGCTAAATTACTAGATAGATACCAATCATGCCAGCCATGATAACCACAAAATGCAATTGTGTCTTTTTTGGTGTAAGCTCTTGCGATTCTTACAGCTATTACCATTGCTTCTCCGCCAGTTCTGGCATAACGTACTGCTTGAGCCCATGGATGAAGTTCTAATAAAAGTTCCGCTAATTCCACTTCTTCGGGACTATTTAAAGTTGACATTGATCCATCATGTATTGCTTTAATAACGGCATTATTCACATCATCATCAGCATAACCAAGAGTACAAGCCCCAACACCCATAATTGACATATCAATGAATTTATTATCATCCAAATCCCAAATCTCAACGCCTTTAGCTTTTGTATAATAAGATGGCCATTGATCTGGTAAAAACATTTCCGCTCTTTTACTTAATAATTGAGATCCTCCTGGCATCAATTTTTTTGCTCTATTCCATAAATCAATTCCTTTTTGACAATTCATTATTTCACAACTTAACTAATCTGATATTAATATAGAAAAAAATTCATTTCAATTATTTTTTCTTTTTTATAAATTAATCAAAAGGTTTTTATCTGCTTGAAATTTAGGACCAATTTTTAGCAAATCTGAATTTTACGTGATATCAATTATCTGTATAATTATATTGTAGTATTGATTATAATTTTTGATGCTAACTTTTACGTTTAAAAAGGATTTACTATACATTTATATCAAGTTTTTCCAAAATGGAATTTTTTCAATTTTTTCAATTCCTCAAAATGTTCTTTATCTCTATACCTAAATGGTTCAGCAGGATTCCCCCCTGCTATTGCATATTTAGGAATATCTTTAGCAACAACACTACCGGCTTGAATAATTGCCCCCTCTCCGATCTTAACTCCAGGTAAGATGGTTACATCAGAACCTATCCAAACGTAATTTTCGATAACAACTTCTTTATAGATCTCTGTAGAATCATATGGTATTTCTGTTCCATTATCATAATTATGGTTTTGAGTTATTACACGAATGTTTTCACCCGAATGAAAGTAGTCTCCAATTATTAATTTTCCACCTCCTTGAACTTTCATTCCATTAAAACTACAATATTTTCCTAGATATGTTTTAGAAGATAGTTGGGTATCTGAAAAAGGTTTTATATAAGGAACGGTTTGATAGCTAGCAATTCTTTTAAGATTATAATTAGAAAATAATTTTTGCATAATCTGGTGAGCTAATTGAAACACACAAGATTTTAGTCCCATATTATTCATCAATCAGCGATATGATATTTAAAAAAGTAAATATTGTCTTAAAAACTTGGTTGTTAGTTTTTTGATCAATTTTTCACTAGATTTTTTTATTCTCATCTAAAACCCCGAAAATCTTAAAAACCAAAAACACCAAACCAAAAAATATGTATATTTAATTAATTTTTATTTTAAATTTATCCTAGAAAGAGAAATAGATTATATCTTATAAGTTAATTTTTTTATAAGCAATTTTTTATTTATTTCAAGTTTCTCAAGTATTTTGATAATTTTTTCAGATGCAGTTCCATCTCCATAAGGATTTCTAATCTTTTTTGATAATTCTTTGAATTCATTGCTTAAAGCTCTAAGGACTGCATTTTTTATAGCCTTATAATCATGACTTACATTAATAACATTTTCAGTAGTTTCTCTTCCTCTATTTCTATTGCCAATATTCACAACTGGCAGCTTAAAAATTGGAGATTCAATAATTCCACTACTAGAGTTACCGATAAGTAAATCCCCATTTTTTAATAAACTATAATAATCTATATAATCTAAATTTTTAAAAATTTTGAAGTTTGGATAACGTTTAAAATTGTTTATTTCATTAATAATCAATTTATATCCCGGATCATTGTTTGGATATATTATTACATTTTCCAAATCTAAATCCTTTAATACTTGTAATGTTATACTCATTTGCTCCCCTGCTTTTTCTGGTTCAATAGTATAGGGATGCTGGATACAAATTATAATGTCATTGTTTCCATCGAGTCCCAATTTTTCACAAATCTCTTTTTTATTCAAGAAAGTTGTTTGATAGATATAATCAATACTAGGTGATCCAACCAAAAAAATTCTCCAATCTTCTTCACCCAACAATTTTATACGTAAAGCGCTTTTTTCGGTAGCTGGAAAATGTATATGAGCAAACTTTGTAATTGAATGTCTTACTTGTTCATCTATTTGTCCCTGAAGTACATTATCTCCACCATGTATATGTGCAATTGGAATTAATAATGTGGATGCGGCAATAACTGCAGCAAATGGTTCATAACGATCTCCTAATACTAACAATAAATCTGGTTTTATTTCATAGAGGGCTTCTGTAAAATTAGTAACTGCCTTTCCTATTGATCTCCCCAAAGCTGGTTTCGATGTATCATTTTCGTCATACATCTCAATTACACGCGCTATAGGTATTTTGTCTCTGTTTATAATTTCAATTGATTTTCCGTGACTTTCAAGAAGATGTGTGCCGGTTACTAGTAAAGATAAAGTTAATGATGGTGATTCAATAATTTTTTTAAGAATTAAGCGTAAATGATTATAATCTGCTCTTGTGCTCGTAACAACAGCAATATTTTTAATATTCAATATTCTAAATCATCTCGATTAATCAATGTATTTATAGGAATAAATCTTTTGGCCTTCACCTTCTTTTTAATAATAGTAAAATATTCTATAGGAGGTATTCCCATTCCAGGCCTTTTAGTAGTTATGTTTTCAGATGTAAGAATGTCTCCTTTGTTAATATCTCTTGCTGAAACAATACTCTTTCTAGCAATTTTTGCAATTTCCAATTCATTTCTGCTTGGATTTTTTTCATAACTTCCAAGGGCTTTTTCAATATTTCGTATTGAAATAATCCATTGCCTCATTTCTTTTGGGTTGAGAGAAGCCTTATGATCTGGGCCTTCCATACTTTTATCTAGAGTAATATGTTTTTCAATTACCTTTACTCCTTTTGTAACAGCACCAATCGAGGCTTCAATACCCAATGAGTGATCAGAAAATCCTAAGAGAATGTTTGGAAATTCTCTTTTAAATGAATCAATAACATTAAGATTTATTTCTTCCAAGGATGCAGGATAATTTGTTGTACATTGAAAAATAATAAGATCTTCAATTCCATTTTTCTTAATATAATCTACGGTTTGTTTGACTTCTTCCATACTTGCCATTCCAGTGGAGAGAAAAATAGGCTTTTTTTTTGAACAAATCAATTTTAATAGTGGAAAATTGGTTATATCACCTGAACCAACCTTATAAGCAGGAATATCTAATTCTTCAAGCCATTCTACAGAAATTCTGTCAAAAGGAGTCGATAAAAAGATAATTTTTTTTTTTGAACAATACGTTTTTATTTCTTGAAATTCTTTTTGAGATAGTTCATATTTTTTAATCATATGAAAGAAATCTTCATCATCAGTTGATTTAGACTTCTGATACTCTACTTTAGGAATTTCTTTTAAAATTAAATCTTCTGTAATAAACGTCTGAAATTTTATCGCATCAACTTTTGCTTCTGCTGCTTCATCAATGATCTTTTTTGCAAGATTTAAGCTCCCGTTATGATTTACTCCTGCTTCAGCGATTAAAAAAACAGGGTAATTCTTGCCAATAATTTTTCCCTCAATGATTATATCTTTTGTTATCATGATAAGATTGAATCTTAATAGTTTTTTAAGTTCAAATGATTATTGTTATTATCACTCATTATTAAAATTCTCATAACCCTATTAAATATTATTTTTTATAAAATTTTTTGACTTCTAAACTATGCAAATTCCTACAGTAGTTGATATTAACAACAAAGAAAAAAAAGTCATCTCAATTTTAATATTTGCTAATCTATTTACTAAAGAACTACCCCCATATTTAAGATTTCTGAAAAAATGGATAATATCTTTTAACAAAATTAAATTAAATTCGCTTATCGGCAATCTAAGTAAAATTTATAGTAAGAACGTTGAAATAAAGTTAATTAATCATCACGAAACTAAATTTAACTTAAAAAATATTAAAAATGAATATGTCCTCGGCGAATTAAGGCAGGAATTAAATAGAGACGAATATGCAAATATTGTAAGTCATATAAAAAAAAACACTAGAACATTAATTTTACATTTAACCAGAAATATGAGTGAATTAAATAGTTTCAATTTTGGGACAACCAAAATAGTAGATTTACTAGAAATTCATTTAATAAGATTTTTGAATCAAAATTTTGGGGATATAGAATTAATTAATGCTTATATAAAAAGAGAAAATCCAAGAAAAATTATTTTCTTTAATTGTAATAGGGATATAATAAAAATTTTTAAAAAGCCTTTATCAAACATCAACACTCACTATTATAATAACAAATTGAATACTATAATCACAAAATTTCTAAATGAGATGCTGTTTATTCGTTTTAATTTAATGAGAATTATAATTGGTTATTTGAATAAATACAAAAAACTCAATTTCCCGCTGAATAAAACTAATGTTATTTTTATTGTAAATACAATTAATCATTTTAAATCTATAAAGCCAATTTATCAAGGGTTAAAAGGAATTAAAGATATAAATCCGATTTTCTATGTTCAAAAGAATCATTTACCAATCAATAATTTATCGAAATATTACAATTTCTTAAGAGGTTATTTATCTAATTGGAAAAGAAACCAAAATAAAATTTATCAAGAAATGGGAGTATTTCATAACCTATTGAGATATTTTTATGATATAGAATTACGTTACCTACTCAGTCAAATATTTAATGAATACAGTCAATTATCTAAAGTTTTTCACAAGGAAGATATCTCAGTAGTGACAATATCCAATCAAAATGTCGTGAAATCGAAGGTTGCTGCTATTTTTTTTAAATTAATCAATATTCCAACAATATATATCCCTCATGCCAGTGTTCCTATAGATGAGCAAATAATGTTCAAAAAACATCTTTCATATTTAGCGTTATGGGGTGAAAAAGATATTGAGTTTTATAAAAATCAGCTAGGAATGGTGAGTGAAAAATTAATCATTACCGGAAATCCAGCATTTGAAAGCTTTTACACAAAAACTCTTAAAGAGATAAACGAAGTAAATGACATGTTTAGTAATAGGATATACAAATTTAATATTGATGAATTTAATATTCTTTTAGCTACAAATACTTATGATTTAGCCTCAAATAAGGAGCTATTGACAACTACGGTAAATTCTTTAAAGAAATTAAACTTGATCGAGAACTTAATTGTAAAACTACATCCTTCAGAAACTGGATTAAATTACAAACCAATTTTTAAAAGTTTGAAAGTAAATCCAATAATGGTAAGGGATTATAATATATTAGAGCTTATCAAATCATCAGATTTATTAATCTCATGTATATCATCTATAACTTTAGAAACAATGATAATTGGTACCCCCGTTATTCAAGCAGATTTTGTTAATTTAGATTTTATGTTTATTCAACCCTATGCTTTTACAAATGATCGTTTTATTAGGGTTGCAAATACTTCTAAATCATTAACTGAGCATATTAAAGAACTTAGTCAAAGCAAAGAAAATTTTATTGAATATTCAAATAAATTAAAAGAATCCTCAAAATTATTTTCATCATATGTTGAAAATGAGCCTCCTACTAAAAAAATTATAAACTTAATTTTAAAAATTATTAATAAGAATTCTTTGCAATAAATATTTTATCAATGCGATTCTTTTTCCCATTACCAAGCTCTTTTGTTTTAACTGCCTTAATCTTTCAATCTATTATCCAATAGAATAAAATCATCAATGCATTTTTCTATTGAGATTTGATTTAAGATTTGTTTAATATCAGAATCTGGAATGATTGGGGTATTTTCGACCATCTATTTTATTGCTTTTTCCCACTTAGGATGTCTTGTATTAGTGCAATAAAATCTTCTATACATTTTTGCATCGAAAAAGGTTCATAAACCAGATTTACATCCTCATCTGTAATCTGATAAGGATTTTGTAGTGTCTCTTTAATTGCTTTAATCCATAAAGAAGTTTTTAATGGAATTACTTTTAAGAATTCTTTATCCTTAAAATAATAATTTGCTCCACAATTGGGAGAAGCGATTACAGGTGTCTTATTCATAATACTTTCAATAATGACTCTCCCAAAAGCTTCAGTGCAAAAAGTTGGCATCAATGTGATTTTAGAATTTTGATATAATTTGTCTAAATCTCTTCCGGTAACTCTTTCTATATTTAAAATTTTAGCAATATATTTAGGAGATTTTAGTTTTGGTAATATTTTGCCAACAATTAAGATTTTATAATTAGCTGGAATTCTTTTAGAAAGGCTTAATACAAATTCTAAACCTTTCGGGGCCGCATCAGATTTGGGTATTAAAAATAAGATATGATTTTCTTTTTTCAAATCTTTAGGAATGTCTTTCCTCATTATAGGTGTAATATTCATTACTTTTATTGTATTAGGATTTAAATTTGAGGAAAGGATAGATTTCATTAGGTTAGATGCAACAATATTAATTGTAGCATGTTTAAATAAATAGAGATTAAAGCGAGCGACATAATACCGTGCTTTGTATCCTAAAGTTGTTAAAATCGAACTTAAAGTAAATCTCCAATTGGTAGGTTTATTGCCAATGATTTCTCTTAATGTTCTCCATCTATTTATACAATCAATACAAACTTTTTTGTTTTCTATCCCTTTACATGCGATTCCATAATTAAAAATATCAACATTCTTAGAACAGATCAGATTTGTATCTCTTATAATGTTTATAACTGGAACTTTAGTCAGTTTCCCTGCAATTATTGTTGGAAGCGACAATCCTGTTTGAACTAATATGATTTGAGGTCTATGTTTTTTGATGGCTCTAAAAATCTTTGGAATTAAGGTATAATAACCTATTCCAAATAAATTATAGATTTTACGTAGCTTTTTATCTATACCAATCAATAAGCGTTCTATTTGGTGTTTATCAGATGACTGTAGACCCTCTATTATCTTTAAAAAGCTTTTTTCGGCCCCCCCAATAGATTTTTTATTATAATTATAACTTATTGCTAAGATCCTAACGATTTGTCATCACTCTGAATAGTAGTTAATATCTTAAATTCAAAATTTCATAAAAATCTTTTTTTTTTTGCTACTTTCGACATTTATTTTACCACTATTTCTCAATTTAAATAATTCAATTCAGATCCAACCACCCAAATTGTATTTGGAAATCTTATAATCTTGAAAATGATAACATTAATGGATAGTGTTTCAGAATTATCGATTATATCTCATTAAATTTATGAAATCCTTCTTTTTTTAATTTAAATTTTAAATTATTTTTCTTTAAAATTTTAATTGGTTATTAAAACTGTCCTTCTTTGTTAATAATTAATTTAAAATAAAATAGAATATAATTAATCTCATGGATAACCTAATTCCAATTGAAGAGGTTCTGGAAACTAATCCTCGCGTGCAAGAACTCGAGAAAGAAGGATATATTATAACTCCTGAGAATATTAATCAATATATTGAATCTTTTAAAGACAGAAAGTCTGCAAAACCGAATCCAGATTATTGGAAAGAAAAGAGAGTCTTAATAACGGGTATTGGTGGATTTGCTGGGAGTCATTTGGCAGAACAATTAATAGGCTTAGGTTGTGAAGTTCATGGTACGATAAGACGTCATGCAGTTCCAATGCATGAAAATATTGAACATCTTAGAGGTCATATTACTTTACACGAAGCAGATATTACAAGTGCTGAACGGATATATGCAATATTCGATGAGATAAATCCTCATGCTGTGTTCCATTTAGCTGCGGAATCTTTTGTACCCACTTCGTTCAGAGAACCAGTAAGGGTTATAACAAATAATATTGTAGGTACAATGAAAATTTTTGAAGCTGCTCGTAGATTTGGAGAAGATCTTGAAAGTATTCAAGTAGCGTGCAGTAGTGAACAATATGGTCTCGTAAATCCTTCTGAAGTACCGGTTACTGAAGAAGAAAAGAAAAATCCCTTCCGTCCTCGGAGTGTTTATGGTATAACAAAAGTCTCAACAGAACAAATTGCATTGCTATATCATAATTCCTATGGCGTCCCTTCTGTTATCACACGAGGATTTAATCACGAAGGTCCAAGAAGAGGTATTCAATTTGTTACTAGTGTAGTACATAGACAAATTGCTGAAATTTTAGCTGGAAACCGTAAAAAAATAGTTATAGGAAATCCAAATGCTATTAGGGATTTCACACATGTCAAAGATACAGTAAATGCATATGTTCTTCTTAGTGAAAAGAAAATTTATGGAGATCCATTCAATGTATGCTCAGGAATGGGGATATCAATAGCAAATTATGTATCTTTAGCTAAAAAAACGTATAATATTGATGTAGGCGTATTTGTAGATCCTGATAGATTACGACCTAGTGAAGTTCCTCTTTTAATCGGTAGAAATGAAAAAATTAAAAACAAAATTGGTTGGTATCCAACTAGAACTATTATAAATATAATACAAGAAGGAGTTAAATATTTTCAAGATCATCCAGAACAATTAGGAATTGAAGCCCATTAAATTTTTATTTTATCCACTTTTCTAATAACTAAATTTTTGTATTTATCATCATAATCTTTAGCTTATTTACTGAATTGAGCTGTTGAATTATTAAAATTCTCAACAAAATTATTGGTTCTAAGAAACCAAGGATTATCTTTAGAATTTTGCATAAAATTAGTCCATTGAAAAGAATGTATTATATTATTAAATCAGAGATAATTAAGAAGATATCTTTAAAACAGCCCCCATATAGTTTACAGATTCATAATAAGATAATAAGTACATCATGGGATCCCATTAGATATGGAACAATCGCTTTAGCAATAAATACTATTAAAAAGGAAAAACTACATGGTCATTTTGCAGAACTGGGAGTATTTCAAGGAAACACTAGTAAAATAATCCATCAATTAGCACCTGAAAAAAAATTATATTTATTTGATACATTTGAAGGTTTTCCAGTAGAATTTTTAGAAAACAAAGGAGATTTAAACAGATTTAAAAATACTCAATTAAAATCGGTAAAAGAAAATATTGGTAATTTAAACAATATAATCATACGAAAGGGAATCTTTCCTATGACTACAAAGGGTTTAGAATCTGAAACATTCGCTTTTGTATATCTTGATGCAGATCTATATAAATCTACTATAGAAGGGTTAAAATTTTTTTATCCAAGAATATCTAAAGGAGGGTATTTATTTATTCATGATTACCACAATCCACAAGAATCAAATGCTGGAGTTATGCGAGCTGTAAATGAATTTATGATAGATAAAATCGAAAAAATATTAGAGATACCAGATGTACTGGGGTCAATAATAATAAGGAAACTTTAAATATCTAAGTCTGAATTGATGCGAAATCTTCATTATAAGTTAAAATTCTTTTTTAATTTAATGAGTGATCACAATGAATGTAAGGTTGTGTTTCAAATAACTATTGATGCATTAAACCTTAAACATTTGAAGGGTTATGGTTATGATCGAAATACTGCCCCCTAATTTAGAGAAATATATTCAAAAAGGCTCTACTTTTTTTACTGATGAATATGTTTTTTCAGAGTGTTTCCAAAAAAATGGTTATTTGAAAAGAAATAATAAAGAAGGAGATAAACTAATCTCAATTAAAGCAAATAATTTTAAATACATATTTGATGAAGAGCAAGACCAAGAATTTCTTTTTGACATTCAAAGTGATCTAAGCGAAAAAAAAAATCTAATTAAAGATAATTGTCTAAAACTTACTGAATTTCGAAAAATTAAAGATGAGCATCTCCAAGAAGTAGTTCAGACTTCTGAAGAACAGTTAAAAATTTTAAGAGCAATCTCATCATTTAAAAATCACATAAAGGATATATAGGATTAGGATAAATTTAAAACCTGCTTTTGTATTTCAATTAATTCAGATATTCCTTTTTCTCCTATATCTAAAATTTCCTTTAAATTCTCTTTATTGAAGGGTGCACCTTCAGCGGTACCTTGAATTTCGATAAGTTCCTGGTCTTCATTTTGTATAATATTAAAATCAACATCTACTTTCGAATCTTCGTCATAATTTAAGTCTAAAAACACCTTGTTATTTTTAATACCCAGGGAAATTGCTGCAGTCACTTTATACTCAGGAAATGCATAAATCCGTTGATCGTTATAGAGATAGTTAATTGCATCAAAGACAGCAACGAATGCCCCTGTTATTGATGCACATCTTGTACCTCCATCTGCTTGGATGACATCACAATCGATTTTTATTGTCCGTTCACCTATTTTCTCGTAATTAAATGCAGCTCTCATACTTCTCCCAATTAGTCTTTGAATTTCTTGAGTTCTACCCTTAATCCCTCTTTCTCTTTCTCTATTATTTCTCGTTTGTGTTGCTCTAGGAAGCATGTTATACTCTGCAGTTATCCAACCTGTCCCAGTATCGGCTAGAAATCTGGGTACTGACTCCACTACTGATGCAGTAACTATTACCTTAGTTCCTCCTTGAGTTATTAAAACTGAACCTTCAGGATATTTGAGATAATTCCTTTCAATAGTGGTTTTCCTAAGTTCATCAAGCTTTCTTCCATCAAGTCTTCCGTCTCCTAACATATTTATCTTACCATTCTTTATATGATATTAATCCATGAGTTTAATACGATAATACGTTCAATTAATTGAAAGTTGTATTATTAAAATAGTTTTAGAATAAGATTGAAATTCGATTAAAAGAATTTAATTTCTATCTTTAATTTGCTGGATAAGAGCCTAATATTTTTAGCCACACTACATTAGTTTCGATTAATTGTAGCGCTTCTTTAACATAATCATTATCTTTATCACCTTCAAAATCGACGAAAAATATATATTCCCACCGGACTTTTTTAAAAGGTCTTGATTCTATTTTTGATAGATTAATCTTTGCTTCCGAGAAAATTTTTAATACCCAGTACAAAGCACCTGGTTCGTGCTTGGTGACAAATACAATAGAGGTTTTTATCTTTCCTTCTTTTATCAAGTTTTCAATTTTTGAAATTACCAAAAATCGTGTATGATTGGTGGTGTCATCTTCAATCATGGCATTGGCTACATCAAGTCCATAGATCTCACTGGCAAATTCAGTTCCAATTGCAGCATAAGTAGGATCATTTAATTTTCTAACCCTTCTTATAGCTTCTGCTGTAGAACTTACATCTATCAAGTTTGCATTGGGTAAATTAGCCTTAATCCAAGAACGTGTTTGGGAGAAGGCTTGAGGATGAGAGAATATGTTTTGTATGTCATTTATATCGGCTCCTTTTAATGAAATTAAATTTTGGATGATTCTAAATTCAATTTCACCATAGATAATTAGATTTCGGTCAATCAATAAATCGAGAGTTTCTCGTACAGTTCCTTGAAGTGTGTTCTCAATTGGGACGACACCATATTCTATTTGTCCTTTCTCAATATTATCGAATATCTCACTTAAATCTTTAAAAGCAATGAACTCAGAACCTGCTTTAGGAAAAAATTTTAGTGCTGCTTCATGTGTGAAGGTTCCTATTGGGCCTAAATATCCTATCTTTGAAATTGTGTCTTGGATAACTTTACTAGCGCTAATTATTTCCTTCCATATAGCTTCAATACTCGACTTTTTAAATACCGTTCCTTTTCTTTTAATTCTATCAATGACTTCTTTTTCACGATGGGGTTGCGATACATTTAAGTTAAGAGCTTTCTTGATACTTCCAATTTTAATTGCGGTATTTCCCCTTTTATTAAGAAGATCTACCATTTGGTCATCAATATCATCAATTTTTTTCCTAAGACTTTCAATCTCTTTCTCATCTTGCGTCATGCGATTTAGCTCGAATAATAATTTTATGATTTACTTAATTTTTTCCAAATTTATCTCAAATGCAGATACAGGAAATTCTAATTTAAAATTTAAAATTACCTCAGGATGTAACTCCCCAATTTTTCCAACCTTATTACTGTTGATATAAATTTCTCCATATCGCCCATTGATATATGTTGGATTGGTACTTGGTTTTATCTCATAATTTTCTTGAAGATTGAGTGATGTAATTATATAATCAACTACAGATCTTGCTTCAGTAAAATCAGCATCCTTATGATATGTTACTCCTGTGAGATGAACGTCTCTTCTTGCTCCAGTTTCTTCTTCAGGAGCTAATACAATAACATCTCCTACTTCAAATATTCTAATTGGTTTTTCTTCAGAACGATTCAAGCGTAGAGTGTCCATGATGTTAGGTAAAAGTGTTACCCTTGTTGTATCAAACTCATTTGAAACTGGATTTAATATCTGAATTAAATTTTTTTCATCTTTCTCTTGATTCATGTAATTGAATTGTTTATCTGAGTTTGATAAAATGAAATTCACTACTTCTAAATATCCCGCACCAATCATTATCTTACGAATTTTATTGGAGAATTCATGAATATAATGGTAGTTTCCAATCCCACCATCATGTATTGTCAGTGGTAAATTTACATACCCATACCCTATAGCACATTCCTCAGTGAAGTCAACAGGATGCATGATATCTCCCCGGTAGGAAGGAACCCAAATCTCCAAATACCCTTTTCGCTTTGCTTTATTAGCATTTAGTCTAACTTTTTGGAAGCACTTAATCATCTCTTCATCATTCAATTTTAAACCTAAAACATTGTTAATGTAATTAGTTCTTACCTCCCATTTTTTTGGATTAAAGTCAGGAGTTATTATATCTTTTCCTCCTTCATATTGAACTGTAACAGTTTCAATTTCTGCACCCATATCTGCTAATGTTGTTGAAAGTATATTTAATGCTAAATTTACAGCTTGAAAATCAGTTCCGGTAAGATCTAAGAATAAATTCTTGGTTTCTTCGGTAACAGTCGTTAATTCTCCATTAATTATGGGTGGAAAAGACAAGACTTCATCGTTATTATCAAATATGATTGGGTAGAGCTCTTTCCCTTCCAAGATTTTAGCATATTCTATTCCTTTTTCGTGAAGAAGCAAAATTTCTTCAAGGTTCATTGGATAACCGTCTCCATGCAAAGGAGTAAAACTTACAGAATCGGGTTTAACAGCAGTGTATCTATAGGGTGGACTAACTTTATCCAAATCATGAACTCCTATCGCAACCTTCTTTCGATCCCTTCCTACTGCCCAATGAAGATGTTCTTGAATGGTCATAAGAGTGGCGACCTCATCCTCATCTAAATCAATATTTCTTACAACCCCACATACAATATAAGGTCTGACTTCTTTAACACTAGGATCCACCTTCATAACAATCTCACCAGAAGTGAGTTTAAAAATGGGAATTCCTAAATCAATCTCGTAATATCCTCTTAGAGCTCTTGCGATTCCTTCAGGACTGGAAAAGTCAGGTCTGTTTGGATTATATTCTACCTTAATTGATCGTTCTTCTTCATTAATATTTTCTAAATCCAAACTTATCCACTGTAAATCATATTCCAATTCTTTTATATCTAATTTTTTACCCACTAATCGCTCTAATCTATCTATCTTCAAGTCTATTGTTGGCATGTGCTTTACCTCATTTGTGATAAGATTGTTGCCTTAACCATTTAATAGGATTTATATAAAAATCTCTAATATCTTTTCGATCATAATATAACATTGCAATCCTCTCAAGACCTTGACCCCACGCTAAGACCCTTGTTGGTTCTTTAATTCCGAAAGGATATGTAACTTCAGGTCTAAATATTCCTGATCCTCCCATTTCTAACCATTCACCTAATTTATCATAATAAACTGATACTTCCATGCTTGGTTCAGTATATGGAAAGAATCCTGGTCTCGTGATAATCTTTTTAAAACCTAATTTTCGATAAAACTCCGAAAGTAAACCGATTAAGTCACACAAATTTACATTATCATCAATAACAATTCCCTCAATTTGAGTAAATTCTGCTAAATGTGATTTATCAACTTTTTCATTTCGAAAAACGCGATCAACAGAAAATACTTTTATTGGTTTTTTATCAATCTCGAGATAGTATTGTGCTAATTTCCGAACTGTGGTTGCTGTGGTGTGAGTTCTAAGGAGTGTCTTTTTAGCTATATTTTCATCCCATTTATATCTCCATCCAGTTGAACCGCTTTCTCCTCCGTTTTCATGAGTGTTTTTAACAGCCAAGACTCTTTCTTTATCTGGTAATTTAGAGATCTTTGGGTTATCAAGATAAAAAGTATCGTGCAATTCTCGAGCTGGATGATCTTGTGGTTGATATAACGCATCAAAGTTGAAAAAGGCACTTTCCACGATTGGGCCCCTTATTTCAGTGAAGCCCATTGAAAGAAATACTTCACGAATTTCATTAATTAAATTAATTATTGGATGAATTTTTCCTGCTTTTAATAATGGACCTGGTTTTGTTACATCAAATGCTTTTAATTCAACATCTTTCCAAGATCCCGTACTTAACATCTCTGAACTTATTTTGCTCACTTGTAGTAATTCTTCTATATCATCTAGATCAAGCTTCTTTCCTTTCTCTGTAAGAAATATTATTCTTTGGGTTTTTTGCGTTTTATTTATCAATTTACGTTTATTTAAAACATCAATAATAGTCAATTCATCTGGAGATAATTCTGAATAATTTAATACTTTTTTTTTATTGAAAATATTAAGAAATTGTTCAATTTCCGTTTTTGGAAATTCTTCCGCCGTTAAAAAGATCATGCTCTCTCCACTCGCTTTACTTTGAGCAATCCACTTATTTTGTTTTAAATTAGAAAGGCCTATGTAGAATAAAGGTTTCTCCATTTTTGATAATTTTATAAATTTTTCGATCGAAATTTCTTTCAAATCTTGATGAATCATTATTTCAAGTAATTGGCGTTCAGGTAACCCTGATTTTAGATATGTCATCCCTTCTTTATTTAATGATATATGATTAATTTCTTCTTCTTTGAAACCACCTAAATCATATGAAATTAAATCATTAATCGCAGACATTAAAACGACATAATCTATATTCAAGTCATTAGCTAAATCTGACGCAATTATTAAACCCTGTTTCTCTCGCAAATTTTTTAAAATATCAATAACTTGTTTCCGAAGTATAATCTTCATGATTCTCTATCCATATGTAATACTATTCACTATATAAATCTAAATTTTTAACCTATTTAAATCTTTTGTGGATAATTTAGCTTGAAATGCATCTATCTCGAACTAGAGAAGATATTTGAATAGCAACTTGAGAAGATTTGGATTTTTTAACATAATAAGATTATAATCCGCAGCCAAGGAAGCAAAATTCTAATAAGAACTATTCCCTTGGCGGACTAAAAAAGTTTAACATAAATGAAGCTTGTTTGAATAATCTACTTTTCGATAAGGTTAAATTCAAAATTAAATGACTCATAATTAACAAGCTTTCATATATTTATATTATACTAAAAGAAAAGGAAACTAAAAAAGTTAACTACTGCAGTGTTGCTCTAATTGAAGTAGAGCTTATTTTATTCTTGTTCTTATCAAGAATTAAAGGAATCACGATTATGATTAATGGTTTAAAACCCTTTTCTTCTCTGATCTGGTTAATGTTTAAAGCGCCTTGATAGGTCTCTTGACTAACTATAATTCCTTCATAATCTGCTTCATTTATAGGAGGTCCATAAGGATCCTCTAATTTTACTATTTCTACTCTTGACAAATCTGACGTATCAGAGATGTAGAATTTTAAAAATTCTAATCGCTTTTGATAGTTTTCGATTTTGGAGTGGAATTTCTTTTTTGTTAAGAGGTTATCACTTGTCAACCCAATCACTACCTTTTCGGATAATGATAAAGCAATCATTATTAAAGATTTATGACCATCATGTAAATGATCGAAAGTTCCTCCTATTCCAACTTTTTTTAAAATTTTAGGACCACCTTCGCTCTTTTGAGGAAAAGTTTAAGTTTTAGCTTGTGCGGTATCTTTCAATTTTGTTTCTTTGGCTTGTTTCTTTGCTACTGATTTTTTCAGCTTAACACTATAGATTTGGCTTATTTTCATTGTATCATTGCAATTTTCACATGAATCAACGATTTTAAAAACGAAATCACCAGATTCGTAATTTCTTACCTTTGTTAGTTCACACTTCTCGCACTTTAAAATAGATAAAGTCTGTCTTGTTGGTTCTTCTTCTTTTTTTTTGACTTGAATCAATGTAGAACCAATACAAATCAAAGTGAATCCAATAAAGAAATTATTCATTTGACCGGCATCACCCAGATATATAAAAAGCGCTCCAACAATAATTAATGCGATTAATACCACATTTTTCAAAACCTTCTTGGTTGATACTCCTTTTTTTAAGATTTCATCGTCATCTTCTTCGTCAATCATAAAATTAGTTCTCTAAATAGGTTTATCTTTATAATAGAAAAGAATAAAAGATTAAATAAATTTTGTTATTATGAAAACTAAATCGCTAAAACCGAAGGATTTAGGACTTTTAAAAATATGGAAGGATTGTAATGATTTACATGTTAATGATAACGCAAACGGACCCGTTAAGTTTAGTAATTAACTTGCTTTTTTTCGTAATGATCTTCATGTCAATGTTTTACGGTACAAAAATTCAGATGTGGCGGTCATCCAAAGAGGTCGAAGCAGGATTAGAAAAACTAAAAACATGGAATGACGAATGCAAAGAGATTTTGTTGAAAGTATTCAAAAAATACGCTGATACAAAGGAAATGGATAAAGATTTACAGTTAAAACTTGAAGATTTTCTCTCATTTATAACGATTGAACCTGTATCGCTTGATCCATATGGGATAATACCAAAATTAGATCATATCATTGACGTAAGAGATGATCGATTTAAAGAAGAAGTTGCCATATTAGCTCCGAATGTGACTCCAGGAAGTCCTGAAGCTCAAAATTTGGAGAATATAGTTGAAGCTGCTGGAGCGGTGGACTATATTTATCGACTAATTAAACACTTCTTAATTATGGGAAAAAAGTCAAAATCATACATACTTTTAATGCAGATCTCTATGCAATTATCTATAATTTTAGGGATGGCAAAGAGTTATTATAGAGCGACTAAGGCTTTTTCAGAAGGCAGTCCAATAGGTGATGGTTTGGGACCCATGGTAGCAGGGAGTTTTGTACGAAATGTTGCTCAGAAAGATGATGTTAAAGCATTAGAAATCGCGAAAGATACAATTGTGCAAGAAGTAGATTTCGAAGATCGAACTGTATATATTGTTAGGGCAAAAGGACCCGGAGGAACAGTTGGAAAACCTGGCACTGCTATTAAAAACTTGGTTGAAGACCAAGATAAAAACATATCTCGTATTTTCATGATTGATGCTGGTCTAAAACTTTCAAGTGATAAAACAGGATCTATTGTTGTTGGTGTAGGAGCGGCCATAGGCGGAATTGGTGTCGAAAAATATTATATAGAAGATTCGAGTACAAAAAAGACTATCCCGATTGATGCAATTATATGCCGCCAATCACTTGAAAATGCCATCACCGTTATGACACGACCCATAACACAATCCGTGCCCGCCATTGTAGAAAAAATTAAGATGGGAATACGAAAAAGAACAGAAAAGGGTTCTAAAATAATCGTGGCGGGAATTGGTAACACTATAGGTGTTGGTGTTTAATTTATAAGGTTTTTATCACTAATTTTTCATTACTTTTATGTCTTTAATATTTTTTTTCATATTTGATATTTAATCATTTGAAGAAAATTAATTAATACAGACTGAATTAAAGTTAATTAATATGTTTTAAAAATCAAAAAATTAAAAGTGAGAAAAAATAATGAAAGTATTTTCTGAAGAATGGGCTAGAGCTTATGTTGCTGCTATAAATAATAATGCAAATTATAAAGCTGCTGCTTCTTGGTGGGAAGGGGACTTCCTATTTATAGTTGAACCTAGTGGTAAATTAACAAAAGAGATCAAAATGTTCATAGGATTATACAAGGGAGATTGTACAGGAGCAAAAATATTAGGTCCAGAAGAAAAACATGTTGTTTTAAAGCCAGGATCCGATCCAGTACCTTTAAAAGAAGGTGAACCCCCGGCAGTCGAATTTGTCTTTTCAGGAACGTATGATAATTGGTTAAAAGTGTTAAAGAAGGAACTCGATCCAATTCAAGGTTTAATGGCTGGAAAATTCAAACTAGTGGGAAACATGGCGAAAGTCATGCGTGCCACGAAAGCAGCACAGGAACTTGTTAATAGTACCGCAGTAATGAGCGGTGTTGAGTATTACTAATCTAACATCTTTCTTTTTATTTTCTAATTTTATATTTCTACAAATTCATCTATAAATCCATTAAACTAAAATATTAATTGGACTATGGAAAGATTATTATATTTTATTCAATATTTATCATAACAAAATATCTAATGATAAATGTGAAAAAAAAATGGGCTTATCTAGTAAAAACTTTATTGTCAAGGATTTAGTCATTGATGACGAATATGGAACTATAGATTCCACAGCTTCAATACAAGATGCAGCCAAAAAAATGAAAGAGTTAGGAGTACCAGATCTAGTAGTTATAAAAAATAATAGGGAGAACGTTCTCGGTGTAATTGCTGATTTTGATATCGTTCAGAACATTGTAGCAGAAGGAATTGATCCAAAAGCTACAAGTGTAATCTCTGCAATGTATAAAATCCAACCTGTTTCTCTTGATACACCCGTCACAGAAGCATTCACAAGAATGCAAGGGTTACATGTAAATGTTGTACCCGTGGTCTCTGACAACAAGTTGATTGGGGTATGCACCATTCAAGATTGTTGGAGCTACATTCCTGATGTGGATGTGGATGAGGTAGGATTGATACCCGTTACAAATACGAGGAATGCTGAATTTTGGTTTGCTAGTACAAGTTCAATATTAGGTTTTGTACTGGGTATTTTATTACCCTTAATCGGTGTATATGGATTTTTTATAGGGAATCAAGCCGAACTCTTAAGTTTCTTTGGCATGGCTGATATACGAGGTGGGGTGTTAACTTTTGAATTATTTGAAACACGTGGAACTGATTTTCTAGTACCGTTTCTTAATTTAGTGGCACGAAATGGTGTTATTTGGGTATTTATAGTGATCTGTAGCTTTCTTGTACTGACATTTGGCATACTAGGATTGTTTTCCCTCATATATGCAAGTTTTTCAGATGCAAGAAATATTCGTATCGGAAAGATCGTGCGCTCAATAATTCCCCATCTTTTAGTGGGTTTCTTGGTACTAGAATGGATCCTTTTTGGAATTGCTTTTGCAATAGCGTATCCTCACGCGAATGTACTTATAGATGGATTAGGTTTAACAATGTCAATCATTTCGATGTTACTCTTTTTAGGAGCAATTTATAGAGATTACATATTTCGCCAAAAAGGAAGCGCTGAGACTTTAACCAATGAGGTGAAAAATTAAAAATGCCTCGTGGGGGTGGCAGTAGAGGAGGTGGAGGTTTTCGAGGCGGTAGTATGGGTGGAGGATTTCGAGGTGGAGGATTTCGAGGTGGAGCTGGTAGCTTTAGAACCGGTGGACGACCCAGTGGGGTCCCATTTGGAAGGACGGGATCAACAAGAATAGTCTCAAGATCACCAAGTGGACCTTATAGACACTCATATTACGGTCCAAGTCGAAGATATTACGGATACGGTCGGGGATATTATGGATATGGATTTTACAGACCATGGTATCGGAGATGGTGGTATTCCCCGATGTGGGCGGGTTATTATTATCGACCTTGGTATTATTCTCCAATGTATGTTGGTGGAGGAGTCATCTTTGCGATTATTTTCTCCTTGATATTATTACCCTTGCTTGGTGTTGCAATATGGTTTCCCTTCAGCTCAGCAGATAATTCTGGTTATGTAACCTATCGTTCAACTGAAACATTAGATTTAAATGACTATTGGTATGAATATGAAAACATTAAAGCAGGTAATGATATAACTTATTCAGTTCAATCTTACTCCAGTGATATAACTTTTGCGATCTGGGACAATCCATTCGAGATGCTTCCAAGAACTACGAAAATTGGTGGTGATGCAAATAATATCAATCTCATTTACAATGAATTTCAATATTACTTAATTTATTTAAGACTTGGGTCTTCTCTTACGTATAATTTTAATGCATCAAGCTCTATTGATTTCTTTATAGCTGATAGTTATGATATGGATGAATGGAATACAGGAAGTTCACCAGTATTTTACGTAGATGATCCAAACACAGTCACAGGAAATGGTGTATTACCTATTTCAGTAGCGAATTATTATTATGTCGTATGGTATAATGATCTAGCATCTCCCGTTGATGTGAATTATACGATTACGTATTCTGCGGCGAATGTTGTGAGCTTTACCAGTACTAATTTTTTTATTGAATCAGTAGACACAGTATCAACGAACTCTTTTACGGTTCCAACTGATGGTAATTGGTATTTTTTTGTATACTTCGATCCAATGAACTATGATCCATTGATCTCTCTTGAAGAGAGCACGACAATCACATTTGATGTAACCTATGACACGGGGATTACGAGTGTTGATAGATGGTTAGATGTGCAGCCATTCTTGATCACTCTAATTGTCGTTGTAGGGATTATAATCATTGTTGCCTTTGTCGCACGCAAGAGCCAGAAGAAACTCAAGACTAAACCAGAAGCAAACGTATCTCCAAAAACTGAAAAAACCCTGACAACAGAACCAGTATCTCAAACAGTCAAACAACAACCTGAAACGACTTTAAAATGCGTGCGATGTGGATCAAAATTAAAACCAGATTCTCAATACTGTCCAAATTGTGGAGGAAAAGTAGAGGGAAGAAAAATTGGTGAATCAGGAGTAATAACCCCGGCAGAATCCAAAATATGTTCATATTGCGGAAGTAAAGTCACACCGGGAGCAAACTTTTGCAAGTGGTGCGGAACTCCAATAGCTAATTAAATCATCATCCCCAAATATTAAATTTAAATAACTAATTTTTCTTTTTTTTAAATCTTTTAATGCTTTTATATATCTTCTAAGCTATTCATTTATAATCTCTGAATAACTTTTTTATACAATTAACATTTTGTAATATAAATCAAAACCTATATAATCCCGATTCTCAATGGCGTTAATTGATAAAGATTTATCAACAATAGTAAAAAAGAGTATTTACTTTTTTGATCTCGATGGTACGACATATTTAGGGGATACGCTATTTGAAGGCGTGTTGGAGTTAATAGAACTTCTCAAAAAAAAGAAAAAGAAATTTTTTTTTCTCTCAAATAACTCGAGCAAATCTACTAAAGATTATCTAATCAAATTAAAAAATCTTAACATTGATATATCGCAGGAAAATCTGATTTTATCTCAGCATCCAACCATCGATTATTTAAAAAAAAAGTCCTTTAAGAGAATTTTCTTGATGGGTACTGAATCGCTTAAAGAAGAATTTAGAGAACAAGGATTTATTTTATCCGAAAATGATCCCGAAATTGTAGTACTTGCGTTTGATCAGGAGTTAACATATGATCGTTTAGTCAAAGCAGCGATCTTACTCCAAAATGATATTCCCTATATTGCAACCCATTTAGACAACAGATGCCCTACTAAGAACGGATACATACCTGATGCTGGAGGAATAGCTGCTTTGCTTAATAAAGCCACGGAAAGGATGCCAAGAGTCTTTGGTAAACCAAACAAAGAAATGATTCTTTTCAAACTTGATTCATTGAATATTGATCCCAGCAATGCCGCTATGTTCGGAGATCGATTATATACTGATATAAAAATGGGAATAAATGCAGGAGTTACAACATGTTGCGTGTTATCAGGAGAAACCACTTTGAGCATGATTAATGAGAGTGAAGAATTTAAACCAGACTTCACTATCGAGGGTATATGGGATCTTCTGGATGCTTTGAAATAACCATTAAATTCCCATTGGTCTCATGTTCAGTAATTCGAAAATTTTATTTCTTAATGGATATTATTACATATATCATGCTAAAGGCTTTACAAAAAGACCTTTTAAATAAAAGTTCTTACTTTAATTGATTAAATTTTACATGATAATATAATAGTGATTAGATAAATGAGCTCTTTAAAAGAAAACGAAGATAAACTGATTTACAAGTTTGAGGAAGGGAGCAAAGAACTAAAATATCTTTTAGGAGGAAAAGGAGCAGGATTAGCTGAGATGACGCGGATGGGTTTAAACATACCTCCCGGGTTTACCATCACTATGCAAGCCTGCCACTTATATTTTGAGAAACCAGAGAAATTTATGAAAAAATTGATCCCTCTTGTCAATAGTCATATGAAAGACTTAGAAATTAAAGCTAAGAAGAAATTCGGTGATATAAAATCCCCATTGTTGGTTTCGGTTAGATCTGGGTCATTTATAAGTATGCCTGGTATGATGGACACAGTTCTAAACTTGGGCTTAAATGATGAATCAGTCATTGGTATGGCTGAACAAACAGAAAATCCACGCTTCGCTTATGATAGCTATCGTAGATTTATTCAAATGTTTGGAGATGTTGTAATGGGGATTGGAGATGAAAAATTTGAAAGAATTCTTGTTAAATCTAAACGTGAAATTTCTCGTACTGCACAAGATACAGATCTCACTGTTGTAGATTTACAAAAGGTAATCGCAGATTATAAAGCTCTATATGAAAAAGAGATTGGTTCATCATTTCCTCAAGATCCATACAAACAACTAAATTTAGCAATTGAAGCAGTTTTCAAATCCTGGAATAACAAGCGTGCCATAACATACAGAAGAATAAATAATATACCTAATTATGGGACCGCCGTAAATATTCAATTAATGGTATTTGGGAATAAGGGATGGGATTCCGCTACTGGAGTAGCTTTTACAAGAGATCCATCAACTGGTGAGAATATAAAGTTTGGTGAATACTTAGCGAATGCTCAAGGAGAAGATGTGGTCGCAGGGATTAGAACTCCTAAGAAACTTTCAGAGATGAAAGAGGAATTTCCTAAAATACATGAACAGCTAATTGCAGCAATGAATAAACTTGAAAATCATTATAGGGACATGCAGGATATCGAATTTACGGTTGAAAAAGGAATTCTTTACCTTTTACAGACAAGGAATGGGAAAAGAACTCCTTCTGCCGCGGTGAAAATCGCAGTTGATATGCTTAAGGAGGGGCTTATAAGTAAAGAAGAAGCAATAATGAGCATCGATCCCTTCAAAATATCCAAATTATTATTTAAAAGCATTGATGAAAATGCGATTGTACGAGTATTAGCTAAAGGTATTAATGCTTCTCCCGGAGCTATATCTGGAAAAGCAATATTTGATGCTGATACTACGGAGAAATTAGCAAATGCAGGAGAAACTGAATTAATCCTAGTACGTCCCCAAACTAAACCGGAGGATGTTCACGGTTTATTTGCATCAAGCGGTGTATTAACTCAATTTGGCGGTAAAACTTCTCATGCCGCCGTAGTAGCAAGAGGTATGGGAAAACCTGCCGTTGTTGGGGCTCAAGATATAGAAATCGATGAAGAAAACAAATTATTTAGAGTCGCAGAAACAGAGGTACATGAAGGGGATTACATTACAATAGATGGTACCACTGGACGAGTAATTGAGGGAAAAGTACCATTAGTAGAACCCGAAATTAGTGGAGAATTCTCTGAACTTTTAGCAATTGCAGATGAGCTTAGAACATTGGGTGTAAGGGCTAATGCAGACACACCCGTTGATGCTACAACTGCCTTAGAATTTGGAGCGGAAGGGATAGGCTTATGTCGTACAGAACATATGTTTATGGCCCAAGATCGGCTGCCCGTTGTGCAAGCTATGATAATGTCCCGAACAATAGAAGACCGAATGGACGCTCTCAATAAAATTTTACCGATGCAAAAAGGAGATTTTTATGAGATTTTCAAAATAATGGAAGGGAAACCAGTAACAATTAGATTACTAGATCCCCCTCTTCATGAATTCTTACCTGAATTGATGACTGTCGTGTTAGAAAACCAAGAATTGATAATGACAAATAACCTATCAAAATCACTCCTTAATACAAGTCCATTGGATGAAGAAATAAAAAAGAAGAGAAAGGTAATTTCGCTTATTAGATCGCTCTCTGAGGAGAATCCGATGATGGGATTACGAGGTTGTAGACTTGGGATAGTCTGGCCTGAGATTAATGAAATGCAAGTGAAAGCAATATTTCAAGCAGCCTGTGAATTAAAAATTGAAGGGATAGATGTGATTCCTGAAGTGATGATCCCCTTGATAGGAATGATCTCTGAATTAACATATGTCAAAAAACAGCTTATGAGTGTTGCTAAAGATACAATAGATAGTTATGGTGTAAAATTGGATTATAAATTTGGCACCATGATTGAAATCCCAAGGGCAGCTTTAACTGCTAGTGAGATTGCGACTGAAGCCGAATTCTTTTCATTTGGAACAAATGATCTTACCCAAATGACATATGGTTATAGTCGCGATGATGCCGAAAGTAAATTCCTCCCTATCTACTTAAACAAGGAGATCCTCAAAGAAAATCCTTTTGATACATTAGATCAAGATGGTGTCGGAAAATTGATGAAAATGGCTGTTAAAGATGGAAGAAAAACGCGGTCTGACTTAAAATGCGGAATCTGTGGAGAACATGGTGGTGAACCTCGCTCCATCAAGTTTGCGCATTCAATAGGTCTAAATTATGTGTCTTGTTCTCCTTATAGAATCCCCATAGCGAGAATCGCTGCGGCACAAGCAACAATTGAACAGAAAAATTCTAAAAAATAAACTTATTTTATCTCTACTAATCTCTTATTATTTAAAACATACTTGTTCGATAGTTCATATTCGAATTTATTTCAGTAATATACAATTAAAAATATTAGATCAAGGTTTCCTTATCTTTGTTCTTAGCTCGTTTTAAATAATTAGACTATTTCGTAATTGATCAGACACAATCATTTTTAAAGATTTTAAAGATGTTTTATATGTCCAACCATATAAATGTCCTTAGTAGAATGAACTATTAACATCCATAAAAAGTTCAAGAGAGGAATTCTCCAAGAAATTGAACAGAAAATTAAAAAATATAAATAACCTTTCTAATATTTATTTTATAATAAAATATAAAATCATATAGAGCCGCATTACAATGGATTTGGGCATCATATCAGTAGTTCAAGGATCCTTAAGTTTAATTTATATCACGATAACTTTAATTTTAAGTGGAATCTTTATTTTTAAATACTTTAAGCTTGCAATGTTAGAACTCCTTTTTGTAGGATTAGCATTAATTGGGATGGCAGGTCCATGGTTTCCTGAGGGTCTAGGTTTTCTAATAATAGCTTTAACAAATGGAGCGTTGAGCGACCAATTTTACCTAAATTGCGTTATCATAATTTTTATTATTTTTACAGCATATCTTCCAATAGCAATTATGTCTTGGTTAGCTGCAATAACAAAATTATTGAGCGTAAAAAAGAGGAAACTAATTCTAAATTTGCTAATGATAATTTTCATTGTGTTTGAAATAGCCTTTTTCACCCTCGCATCTCTTAATTTAAACTATATTGGGACTTTCATTGATCCCTTTAATTCTATGGAAAGTCTATTTATAGCAATTTTTTATATTAGCGTTATGGTATTAGTATTACTCTCTGGGTTAACTTTTTCAATTATTTCAATAAAGTCTGAATTTCCTAAAGTTAAACTAAAAGGAAAAATTCTATTATTAGGGTTTATAATGTTCTTAATAGGTGGTTCTTTACCTTATTTAGTGTATGATCTTGTTGCCTTAATAATTACACGAATTATCGTGTTAATTAGCTCTATATTAATGTATTTAGGATTTTTACTCCCAAATCGACTCTTAAAGTTATTTAAGATTGAAGAATAGATTAGGCAAAAACAAATTACAGCGAATTCTCAATTAATCATTTTAAACCATAAAGAATAAATCAAGATTGAGAATTTAATTAATCTATAAGATTGATTGAGGTCAGAAAATGAATTTATCTTTAGATGAAAAAATAGCGCTACTCAAAGAAGTTGGGGAAGAAATCATCGAAATTGAGGAATTACGAAAACTATTCACGTGGAAAAGAGAACATAATCAAAAAATTTATGCTTATGACGGATTTGAACCATCTGGAGACATTCACATTGCTCAAGGGTTACTTAGAGCTATTAACGTGAATAAAATCACTAAAACTGGTGTGAAGTTTAAATTTCTGGTTGCAGACTGGCATGCTGCTGCAAATCATAAATTTGGTGGAGATTTAGACGTAATTAAGAAAGTAGGTGATTATTTTATCGAAGTATGGAAAGCTTGTAACATGGATTTAAGCATGGTTGAGTTTGTTTATGCGTCTGAGTTAGTGAAAGATCCTCAATATTGGGAGCTTGTCTTAAAAATAGCAATTAATAGCTCTCTAAATCGTGTAAAGCGATGCACCCAAATAATGGGTAGGGAGGATAGTGATTCATTATCGGCTTCTCAAATCCTATATCCGTTAATGCAATGCGCAGATATCTTTTTTCTTCCTGCTGATATATGTCAATTAGGATTAGATCAAAGAAAAGTCAACATGCTGGCAAGAGAAGTAGCAGGTAAATTGAATAAACCAAAACCAATATCTTTAAGTCATCACATGTTAATGGGTTTAGGAAAACCTCCTGAAACTGATTTAACGGGAATCGACCGTGCGGTAGAACTTAAAATGTCAAAATCAAATCCCGATTCAGCTATTTTCATGTTAGATACAATTGCTGATATTAGACGCAAGATTAACAAAGCTTACTGTCCTCCAAAAGATATAGAAGAAAATCCCGTTTTAGAATATTGTAAGTACATCATATTTGAATTGATCGATGAGTTTAAGATTGAAAGACCCGAAAAATATGGAGGAAACATTAGTTATAAGACATTTAAGGGATTAGAAAAGGATTATAGTACTGGAAAGCTTAATCCCCCCGATTTAAAACAAGCCGTAATAAAATACTTGGATCAATTAATTGAACCAATGCGTAAGCATTTTGAAAAAGATCCAAAAGCCAGAGAATTATCTGAATTTGTAAAAAGGGTATATAAAAAGGAAAAAGAAAAAAAAACCAAGAAAATCTGAAAAAAAAACCAGAAAATAAAAAAGATAAAGAAGAAAAGAAGAAAGAAAAAGAAGATAAGAAAAATTAGCCTCTATTTCAATATTATGTTAAAATTATTAGCTATTGGAGACTCACACATTCCTCGCAGGGTAAAAGAAATCCCTTTACAAGTATATGAGGCTCTAGAAAAATTAACCGAAAGCGGTCTTTTTGAGTATACTTTTTTTACCGGTGATGTGATCGATGCTCCCAAATTTCTTGATTTCTTGAAGCTCAAAACAAGAAGAGATCTTTTTATCGTGCTTGGAAATATGGATTATTACGGAGGCAATCGAAACGTTCCAATTTACCAAAAGCTTGAAATTCCCATGAAAGAGAATGAATCTTTAGTAATTGGATTAACTCATGGAGATCAAATAAGTCCTCGTGGTGATCATTCACAATTAGAATCATTAGCATCAGAACGGAATTACCACGTACTAATCTCAGGTCATACTCATCATGAAGATGTGGCTCTCTCGGAAAATGGAACATTACTATTAAATCCTGGGAGTGTCACAGGAGCATGGTCATTCGTAGCGAGTGGAAATCCAAGTTTTTTAATAATAACAATCGAGGAATCCACCTCTAATATAGACATTGATTTATATATATTAAATAAAAAGAATGATAGATTTGAAGAGAGAAGATTTAATTTCTTATACAAGAATAACAAGATCGTTAATCGATTTTAATTCAGCCTTTAATTTTTTCCAGTACTAAAATTTTTGGGAGCTTCAACAATAAACCAAGATTTCTCTTTCCCGAACTTCCCTTACTAAATTGAAGTTTAGTTTTTCCAAAAGAATTCTTCTTTAACATCATGTTTAATGTGGAATTTTGACCATTTGAGAAATACATTAAGTCTTCGGGAGTAGAAATGAGTTCCAAATCATAATCATCAAGTTTATCTCTACTCAAACTATATTTTCCGTCACTTGCTACCAAATTCAACCAAAAAATATAATCTGCTTCTATTTGCAATCCCAAATTAATCCTCGCTTGAAATTCATTGAGTAATTTCTCATTTTTGGGATTTTTTCGTTTATCATCAATTATACTTTCAATTACGCCTTTGAAAGTGATAAATAAATTTTCTTTTTCAGAATCTTCCATCATGCTATCTCATTTTATTATTAAATATGACCTAATTTTCCAAGCGAATAATATCTTTAGCTTTAATATTGTATTTAATTGAAATAAAATATAAGTATTTTGAAATTCTTTTTTGTACAGATATGAATTAAAATTAAAATTTATAACTTTTTATCTCAATATGTATTATAATATAAATATGATCACTTCACCTTATAATTTAAGATGTGAATACCTCACAAATCCAATTGGAATTGACACGGTATCGCCTCGATTTTCATGGCTACTAGATCATGAAGAAAGAAACCAAAAGCAATCAGCTTATCGAATTCTCGTGGCATCAAATAAGGAAATTTTGGAATCCAATAAGGGAGATATGTGGGATAGTGGTAAAATCGATTCTGATCTTCATTTCAACGTAATATATACCGGAGAATCTCTTAAAAGTGACAGTACATATTTCTGGACGGTAAAATGGTGGGATAAACATGGTGTAGAAGGTGATTTTAGCCCAATCGCAAGCTTTGGTACTGCTTTAATTGAAGAATCTGATTGGAAAGCAAAATGGATAAGCAGATCTGAATTTATTAGTAAAGATTCTTTGAAAAAGTGCCAATATAAGTCCGGGAATCGAAGTGTGTTTGGAAGAGTTAAAGAGGTTTACGCCGTGTATCTTAGGAAAGAGTTTCAAATCTCTAAACCCATTAAAACGGCAAAAGCATATGTATGTGGTGTTGGATATTATGAATTTCATTTGAACGGAGAAAAAGTTGGAGATAGGATATTGGATCCTGCCCAAACTGATTATCATAAAGTAGCCCTCTATTCAACATTTGATATAACCGATAAAATAAATAATAATAATGCTATAGGAATAATCTTAGGTAACGGACGATGTATTGAACTCTTTAAATATGATTATCCAAAATTAATATTTCAGATTAATATACATTATGGGGACGGATCTAATGGAACTATTCTAACTGATGAGAGTTGGAAAGTATCCTTGGGACCGATACAGGAAAATGGAATATATTTAGGTGAGATATACGATGCTCGATGTGAAATGCCCGGATGGACACAGCCAAACTTCGATGAATCCTTATGGAATGCCGCAGCATGCGTGCAAGGCTATAATTTAGCATCGCAAATGATGGAACCGATTCAGATAACTAAAATTCTAAAACCTCAAACTATATCCAGTCCGAAACCTAGAATGTATGTTTATGACTTTGAGCAAAATTTCACTGGCTTTTGCAGGTTAAAAGTTCGAGGCCCCAGAGGCACTCGTATTCAATTAAGATTTTCCGAACTACTACATAAAGATGGTACATTAAAAACAGCAACTAATGGCAATGCAATTGTAACAGATGTCTATATTTTAAAGGGAAGTGGTGAAGAAATCTTTGAGCCCCATTTTACCTATCATGGCTTTAGATATGTTGAAATGACCGGATTTCCTGGTGTTCCTTCTTTAGAGAGTCTCGAAGGTTTGTTTTTTCATAGTAATGTTTCTAATATCGGAAATTTCTCTTGTTCAAATGATTTGATAAATAAAA
>Ga0315536_1000055_pt1 | contig 48402 bp, 51 predicted proteins | sample SalMarSW160230MG_FD_203093 | JGI IMG/M metagenome (GOLD analysis project Ga0315536, IMG submission 203093) | Salt marsh sediment microbial communities from the Plum Island Ecosystem LTER, Massachusetts, United States - Salt Marsh Sediment SW1602-30 ...
AGACAGAAACCAATACAGGTCCAGTGTGGCATCGCTATAACAAAGATGGATATGGAGAACATTCGAACGGAGATCCTTTTGATGGTACTGGAGTGGGCAGGGGATGGCCTCTACTGGGTGGTGAACGTGCTCATTATGAACTCGCAAATGGTGAAATTGAACGAGCGAAAAATCTTTTAAAAGTCATGGAACGCCAAACTGGACCAGGGGGTCTCATTCCAGAACAAATATGGGATGCTGAAGATATTCCTCAAAAAAACTTATTGAATGGTCACCCTTCGGGTTCAGCAATGCCATTAGTCTGGGCACATTCCGAGTATGCAAAATTAGTTCGTTCCCTGAAAGAAAACAAGGTTTTTGATATGCAGTATCAAACCGAGAAGAGATATATCAATGAAAATCATCCTTCTGAACTAAAAGTTTGGAAATTTAATCATAAGTGCTATGAAATGAATTTAGGGAAGATTTTGAGGATAGAATTAGAATCTAAAGCAATTGTTAAATGGTCAATTGATGATTGGAATACATCCAATGAGAATAAATCAAATGATACAGGATTAGGTATTCATTATGTAGATTTACCCACAATTAATTTGAAAGCATCAACAAAATTGAGTTTTACCTTTCATTGGGAGGAAAAAAATAAATGGGAAGGGACCAATTACAATGTAGTATTGAATTCACAAGTTAATTCTTAAAAATAAATATAATCATAAACAGAGATTCTAAAAGATACAAAAAATAAGAATTTAAAGGGTTTTTTTTTGATTTTCTATTTCTTTCAATTCGCGATGTAATATTTTACCAACAATTGTCTTAGGAATTTCATCAATGAATTTCACAAAACGTGGATACTTGTCTCCTGCCATATTTTCCTTTGCCCAGTTAATGATGTCTTGTTCTTTTATCCCTTTATCCTTGAATTCGTCTTTCAAAACAATATATGCTTTAATGTTTTCATTTCCCTCGTCATCGATTATTCCAATAACACCGCATTCCGCGATAGCCTCATGATAGTAGAGTAAATCTTCTACCTCCGTGGGATAAACAGAGTGTCCTTTGTATTTAATCAGATTCTTGATTCTGTCTTTAATAACAAAGTAGCCGTCCTCATCCATCATTGCTAAATCACCCGTCCATAACCATCCATCTTTTATGGTATCATTTGTTTCTTTTTCTCGTTTATAATACCCTTTCATCATCTGAGGTCCTCTGGTAACTAACTCTCCAACTTTTCCTATTCCTAAGGTATTGCCTTCACCATCGCAAATTTTTACATCAGTATTGGGAAATGGCATACCAATCGTTCCCGTTTTGAATTTTCCTTCAAACGGATTTGCAGTAACAGCAGGCGACATCTCAGTTAAACCATATGCTTCTCGAAGCTTTGCTCCTGTAAGATCTTCGAATTTTTTCCTTACATCATCTGGAAGCGGACCCGCTGAACTCAAACAATACTTAATACTCGATAAATCATGATTTTTGATCCCTTCATAGATATTTAGATTATTATATATTGCCGCTACACCAGGAAAAACTGTCACTTTAGCTTCTTCAATGGTTTCAATGACTTCGTGAGCTTCTCGAGGATTAAAAACGCAAGCGAGTTTCCAACCATTATGAATGCACATATTCATCATGAACCCCATATAGATGTGATAAAATGGTAAAGCTGCAAGTAATACTTCTTTTCCCAATTCTTTTTCGACAAACCATGATTCTGCTTGAAAGACATTCGCACCAATACTTCCATGTGTTAACATTGCTCCCTTTGGAAAACCTGTTGTTCCACCCGTGTATTGTAATTGAGCTAGATCCTCCCTAGTAATTTGGACTTTTGGAGGTTTTGGTTCCGTATCTCTTATCATATCTTCAAACGTAGGTTCTCCGCCCATTTCAAATTCGGGTGGAGCCATCGGATCAGGAGTTAAATAAGGAGAAAGATTACTATAGAACTTATGCTTCACTTTTGTTTCATTTATAATTGGATCAACTAAACCAGAAAAGCCTTCCCACCCAATATACATCTTCGCATCACTATCTAATAATTGTCGTTTTATTTCTAATTTTTTGAACAAGGGGGAGATTGGTGTGACTACAGCTCCTATTTTTAGAATGCCATAATAATAAGCTATAAATGCGGGATTATTAGTAAACTGGATTGCAACCGTGTCACCTTTTCTTATTCCAAGATCGTTGAGTTTAGTTGCTGTACGATACACAATATCTAATAATTTTGTATATGAAAGTTCAAATCCCATAAAATAAGTGACAATATTGTTAGGATAATTTTTTTGCGAATCTTCAAGAAAATCAATCAAAGTCTTATTTGGAATATTTATCTCTTTAGGAACTCCTTCTGGCCAGTATTTATAAAATATTTTTTGATCAGACATATTATGAACAAATATGAAACATTTTAATTATTAATTTTCAAAACGTAATTCATAATCATAAGATTTTTTTGTTCTCAGCAGTTTTGAATAAATAATTTTAGTATGTTTTTAAGGTGCAATTTCATGAGAAGTGACACAAGATTTACCGATGAACAAGGTAAAGTGCTCATGCTTGGCAATGAGGCTCTAGTGAGGGGTTGTCTTGAAGCAGGAGTATCATACATATCTCAATACCCTGGTACTCCCACCAGCGATATTGGTGAATATTTTCATCTGGTTCTAAGACAAAATCCTGATTTAAAGGAATACTTGGTACATCAATGGGCTGTTAATGAAGCAGTAGCCACATCTTCATGTGCCGGAGCCGCTTGGACTGGAGTTCGAGCATTTAATCCCATGAAGCATGTTGGTTTAAATGTTGCCAGTGATGCTTTAAGTGTGATAGCTTTAAATGGGCCTAATCCTGGAGCTTTAGTAATAGGGGTCGGTTCAGATCCTGGTTCATTGGGCTCGCATCAAGAACAAAATGAGCGATTTTATGCTTGGATGCTTCACATACCAACAATAGAACCCCATACGCCTCAAGAATGTAAGGATTGGGTTAAATTGGCTTTTGATCTGTCAGAAAAATATGACTTGGTTATCAATTTAAGAACATCTACAAGAAACGCACATTCTAGAGGTTTTGTAGAACTTGAACCTTTAAAAAAAGGTAAAGAAAAGGGTGAATTTATCAGAAACATACCAAAATTCAATTCATTACCACCTCACGCTATTAATAATCACGTGAGATTATATGAAAGGATTGAACGTTTAAGGGAAGCCATTCCTGAATTAGGGCTAAATAAAATCTTTCCTGGCAATAACAAAATTGGCATTATCACGAGTGGTACCCCATTTGGATACACAATGGAAGCTTTAAATCAATTACAGCTCTATGACGTGCCAATCTTAAAATTAGGGATGATTTATCCATTAAACTATCAAGAAATTACTAATTTTATCCAAGATTTAGAAAAAATAATAATAATCGAAGAATTAGAACCTTTTTTAGAAATAAAAATTTCTGAAATAGCTCAAATTAAAAAAATAAATGTTGAAATAATGGGTAGCGAGTATTTCCCTAAATATGATGAATTTTCAACTGGTTTGGTAGCAACTACTCTCGCTAAGATTTTTCATAAAAAACCAAATGAACAGATGACTAAAGCAGTAGATTATTTTAATTCATATGAAGAAATCATCCCCAGTAGATTTCCTACGTTCTGTGCAGGATGTCCAGAACGTGCTACACTTTATTCCATTCTAAAAGCTACTAATCACCTAGAAAATACAGTAGTTTGTGGAGATATAGGATGCTACGTGATGTCTTTCTTTCCTCCTCAGCAATGTAGTGATCTAATCATTTGCATGTCGGGAGGATTGAGTGCAGCTATTGGAATGTCTACAAAAACCGATCAAAAAGTTCTTGCTATGATTGGTGATTCAACTTTCTTTCATACTGGTTTATCTCCACTTGCAGAAGCGATTGGATATGATTCAAATATATTATTGATCATTTTTGATAACGCATGGACAGCTATGACGGGTCACCAAAATGATGTTCTTCGATATTTAATTGAAAAAGATTTTTCTATAGAAAAGGTCTGTAATGCTCTTGGAGTACCTTGGTTACGAGTAGAGGATTCATATAATCCCAAAAAGTTAACAAAATCTATCGAAGAAGCATTAAATGCCAAAGGTTTAAAAGTGATTATTATCAAAAGGGAGTGCGGTTTACAAGCAAATAGATATAGGATGCAAGAAGTAAGAAGAATAGAAAGTCAAGGTAATAAAGTCCAAGAAGAAGCATATCACATAACAGGATGTCAAATGTGTCATGATTGCAGCAGGATTCTTAGCTGCCCCGCCATCAGGAGAGTAGAAATAGACGGATATGAGACTATGCAAATTGATGATGATCGGTGCATTCGATGCGGAGTTTGTTATCAAATCTGTCCTAACGGAGCAATACATAAATCTACCTTAAACTTATTAGGTGAGGAAGTCCCATTCCGGCATTAATAAAGTAAAATACAAAAATTTGGTGTTTGGAAAAAATGAAATTAGAAACAGATATAGTAAACATTGTAATAGCAGGAACTGCAGGTCAAGGAGTAATAACACTTAAGAGACTAATTGAGTTTGCTGCCCAAAAATCAGGTGTCGAGCGAGTTTATGGAAGCGAAATGCACGGGCTCGCACAAAGAGAAGGAGCAATAACTAGCCATACGCGTTACCAAAAAAAAATTTTTGAGGAGGAACGAAGAAATCTTCAATCACCTCTGATTTGTTATGGAGATGCAGATTTATTCATTTGTTTAGAGCCCGTGGAAACTTTAAGGAGAGGTATTTTTGCTTCTCAGAAAACTACTTTTGTTTTGAATGAACATGATATTCCAGGAGTAATGATAACGGCAGATTTAGAAGTGTACCCTCAATTGGATAAAATTGTTGAAATATTAAAAAAATATTCAAATAAAGTATATACTATTAATGCTACAGAAATTTGTCTGAATAAATTTAATTCAAATTTAATGGTAAATATTTTTATGCTTGGGTTTGCTATTCCGACGGGAAAACTTCCTTTTATTGATGTGGAAAACTATGAAGAGGTCATAAAAGAATGGTTAGGAGATCCAGATTCAAATATTCAAGCATTACATCTTGGTATAGATGAAGGAAAAAAAGTAAATCAGCTCTAATTTCTAATCAGCACTCTTGTTACTATTTGCAACTAATGCTTTAGTAATATGTGGTATGACTTCATGAGGGAAGCTATGCGCCATTCCATCCAGAATCAATAATTCAGCATCAGGTATGCTTGTAGCGATATCTTTACCCGCTTCAATAAGATTAAAAGGATCATCACTTCCATGAATAACAATCGTGGGTGCATCTATTGCAGTAATATAGGGCTTAATATTGCCAGGAAATGCCATAGCTGCTAATTGGCGAGCAATTCCTTGGGGATAATAACTGCGATCATACTCTTTTGTTCTATACTCTCTTGATTGATTCTCATCATAAGGAAATGTACCATTAATTAATCTATCGCGCTTGACCATCTCTTCAATATATGCTTCGCGCTCAGATGGAACAGGCGCAAAGAATTGCATCAAGATTTCAGGCTTTGAAGGCGGAAGTTCGGGATTTCCTGTAGTGCTCATAATTACCGCGAGAGATAAAACACGAGAAGGATGTCTATATGCTATAATTTGTGCGATCATTCCTCCCATAGAAGCTCCACAAATATGTGCTTTTTTAATATACAAAGCATCCAATAAACCGATAGCATCATCAGCCATGTCTTCTAAAGTATATGGAATCTTGGGTATTTCTCCACGAGTATATGCTGCACTAATCTCCATCATGTCTGGAATCCCTGCACTTTCAAATTTTGTTGACAAACCAACATCTCGGTTGTCGAATCTAATTACAAAAAACCCAAAATTCGTGAGTTTTTCGCACATTTCATCCGTCCAAGCAAGTAGTTGGCTTCCCAGTCCCGCTATTAATAATAAAGGTTTTGAAATCGGATCCCCTATTGTTTCATATTCAATTTCAATTCCATTAACATTCGCTTTTGGCATTGTAGATCTTCCTCATAGTTTTTCATCAAAATAAGGTTGAAATATAACGATTTTATGCTAAAAGGATAAGAACTGGTATTTTTAATTTGATAATTAATTAAGCATTAGATCTACGAATTACCTTAACCAAACCTTTTTTTCTCATTTTATCAAGCATTTTATCAACTTCTTCTATTGGCTTCTCTACGATCGATGCAACCTCTTCCACGGCGCACATTCCATCACATACTTTTAATAACTTATATTCTTCCATGCTAAGCATGCCTAAATGCACGCTCATTTCTGGTACATCCTTCACAACAATCGGGATTCTAACTTCTTTACCAGCTTGACCTGCTGCTGCACTGATATCAGACATGCTTGGAGAATCTCCAAAAAATGATTTAACACCCGTGATGTCATAAGTATCATTGATATAAACGTAAATTGCGTGTTCCTTGCCTGAAAGATCTTCTGGATCATCATAATCGGGATACTTGTTTACGTGCTTGTACTCCTTAGTATATATCCCCATTTTTAAACCATCAATAATTTCTTTCTTATTTAATTTTAACGCAACCATATCATCACATATATCGCACCAAGCCCACGCCTCAATAAGTGAGAAATATTTCTTAACTTTATTTTCTGGCATCCAGATTCATCTTAATTTTGTTAAATTATCAATTTTGAAGATTAATTCAAAAATTTATATACTTTAATTATGTTATTATGAATTTAAAGTTTAATTAACTTTTACAAGTGCAAAAAGAATGTTTGTGTCGTATAATAGCATTAAATAATTTAGAATCTAAAATCGAAAATAATTAAAGTCACATATAATTTACTAAATTATCTAATTATCTCAATAATATTATAATTATACAAAGATGTCCACATACAAAAAAAATATTTGCTTTAGTTGTAATAAACCAATTACTCCTTACGAGAATGCTGTAAGATTCCCATGTCCACAATGTGGAGATGTGACCATTTGGAGATGCGAGCGTTGTCGTACTACGGGAAATACTTATAAATGCTTGAAATGTGAATTTGAAGGACCGTGAGAAAAAAAAAGTTAATAGCGATTAAAATGGGAGAATTCGTAGCTTTAATTGATGTTATTCCAGAAGATATGGATATGGACTTTGAAGTACTCATTAAGAAGTTAAAAGCCGTTATTCCAGATACTTGTGTGATTGAACATTATGATATCCATCCAGTAGCATTTGGTCTTGAAAAAGCAAGAGTTAGAGTGCGTTATCCTGAGGAATGGGGTGGTACTGATAAAATCGAGGAATTATTCGGACAAGTAGAAGGAATACAAGGGATTGAAGGAATTGCTTTCTCAAAAGCATAAATTTACCTCAGATCTCGATAATTTTACATCCAATTTAGAAAATTTTTAAATTCTTCAAGTTCAATCTTAAATTCTTCTTTTTGATTTTTAATATTGTTATGATTTTCGTCATCTTGCAAAGTAGATTGATAAGAAGTCCATAATTGATTATCTCGTGATAATAATCCTTGAATTAATGGTATGGAATTAAAATAGGAAATATCTTTATAATTATTCTTAAAATCATTTAATATATTATGCGCTTTTTGAATCTTTTCTCCTTCTTTCAAAATTTCATATATTTGTATTCTGAGTCAGGAGCAGTTAATATTTTGTTATCTTAATTTAACATCAAAATAGAAATAATCTTATTTAACTTTTAATGTATAAATTTATACTATTCGTTTAAATAACTTGTCCATCTCTTTAAATGAAATAAATTTCATAGTGGGTCTACCATGAGCACAATGATATGGATCCTTTTTTTTAGATAATTCAGTTATAAGTTTGCGAATATCATTTAAACTCAAATCATCTCCACCTCTCACACTTTTGTGACATGCTAAATAATTGATAACTTGCTCCTTTACTTCTGAGAAACTACAATCCTTTCCAATTTCTGTAATATCGCTTACGATGTCTTTAATGATATTTGCATTCACTGTTTTTTCTATAATTACCGGAATCTCTCTCAATATAAAAGTATTGCCCCCAAAATGTTCAAAGTCAAATCCAAGCTTTTTAATTTCATTGATATTTGAAAGTAAAAAATATTTTTCACTCGGAGAAACCTCAACTGTTAAGGGTATTATTAGTGCTTGCTTACTTTTTTTTGATGATTCAAATTGCTCAATAAAGTATTCTTTAGTTATCCGCTCGGAAGCAGCATGTTGATCCAAGAGATAAATTCCCGATTCTCCCTCTTGATTTACTCCCTCTAGAATTACGTATATCTTATTGCTTAGTTGCCCCGTTTTGGATATCAATCTTAATTTTGGAAAATTTTTAGCAACTACGTATTTCTCTCGGATAAAAGTTTCTGGGATTTCATTTTCGTTATTTGATAGGTGATCTGTAATTTCAAGTTGTACTGCTTTATCCCGGGTTGGTTCTATTTTTAATTTTTGATCCTGATCACCATGAAGCATTCTTTTAGGTATTGTATTATCGGTAGCTATGTAAGAGTTCAAATCAGTAGAAGAAAGTTCCTCATCTTTCATGTATTTCTTTTCAATAAACCCACGCAAAACTGAGTATACTTTATTATAGATAAATTCTTCATCTTCAAATCTTACTTCTAATTTTTTCGGGTGCACGTTAAAATCCACCATGGAAGGGTCTATTTCCAAATATAATATAAAAAAAGGAAAGGTGTTAGTCATGAGGGTTCCTTTATAAGCTTCCTGTACAGCCCTATATAATAAATCACTAACGATATATCTTCTATTAAGGAAAAAACTTGATTGGCTCCGGCTTTTTTTAGCTATGTCTCTTCCTCCAATTAATCCATGCAATTTAAAATTGGGTTTATCATGGTTAATCTCTTCTAATGCTTGGGCTATTTTTTTTCCATAGATATGATATGCTGTAGTCTTTAGATCATTAGATGCTGGGCAATTTAAAATTGTAAGATCGTTGTTTAAATAAATAAAGTGTATGTCTGGATATGCAAGCGAATATCGTTGTATAATATCTGTAATATGACCTAATTCCGTTATATCCTTTTTTAGAAATTTTTGTCTCGCTGGTGTATTATAAAATAAATTATTTATTTTTATATTCGTACCGATTGGCCCTGATATTTCCTTTTTTTCAGTAATTATTCCTCCGTTTATTCTTAATCTAACTCCTGTTTTGAACTCTTTAATCCTTGAAGTTATTTCGACTTCACTAACGGCAGCAATACTTGCCAAAGCTTCACCTCTAAACCCTAAAGTAGAGAGGTTTTCAAGATCTTTTATTGTTCTGATTTTACTACTCGTATATCTCTGAAAAGCTAATTCTATCTCATCAGGATGAATTCCAATGCCATTATCAATGACTTGTATTGAGGATTTTCCTGCTTTCTTTACTATGATACGGATTTCGTTCGCCCCCGAATCGATACTGTTTTCCACTATTTCTTTCACAATATTAGCGGGGCGTTCAACGACCTCACCAGCCGCTATCTTTTCTGCATCTTGAAGTTTTTGTATTTTTGGTCTCATCATTTCTTGTCAATTTTATTTAATGACATTATTATTTACTTAGCAATTCTTATTTTTTAAAAGAATGCACTATCAAGGTTTAAATAATTTAATGATACTCCATTGATAAAAAAAATGAAACAAGATGGAATAAGGAAGATTTTTGATAAACTTAAAGTAATTCTTTTATAGTTGTTTTAATACACTATCTTAATTGTTTATATATTAGCTCCGAAAAGGACGAATAATTATGGAAGGTCCTCGACCTCGTTTAGCGCATCGTGTCATTTTTGAAACATTGCTCGGAATAATAATTTTCTCGATATTCTTCAGAATTTTAAATTATTATATTGAATTACCAGATATAATTGCTCTTAGTAAGGATATTGATTTTAAATTACTTATTTTAGGACATGAGGAAAATGGATTATTTAACTTTTATTTACCACTAAAAGATCTCCCTTCTTGGATGCCTGAATGGCCCCCTTATTACTTATATTTCTGGTACTTTCTTTTTTCTCCAATGGGATGGTTTACATCTGAATTAATACCAATAAGTCTTTTAATATGGAATATTTTAAGTCTCGGGTTAGTTTCTTTTGTAGGAATTAGAAGTTATGATCGCTTTAAGGATTATAAAGACTTTAAGATCTTCTTTGTTTTTATGACTTTGGGTTATCTTATTGATTGTTGGTATGGAAATTCGAATTTCCTCATTTTATTATTTCTCTATCTTTCTTATGATTATTTAGAGAAAGATAAAAAATGGATTTCAGGTATATTTTTTACTTTAGGTACTTTCAAGATTAACGGATTCTTATTTCTTCCTGTTATTTTATTAAGTAAGAAAATCAAATTTAAAGATTTAATATACTATCTCATACCTTTTACAATCGTATGTTTACCTTATGTTATTTTTCCAGATTTCCTTGGTCAGATGTTATATAATTGGGCTCACAGTGATCCCGGCATTCAAGGCTTAACACCAATAGATCCCATATTTTGGAAAGCGTTACAACCTTCTCATTTAATGTATATAAGTTTTCTATATTTAATTTACTTTGAACATTTAGAAGAAGGCAAACGAAAAAATAGGATAAGAACCTTTGTAATTACAACTTTGACTACTTATTACGTTTATACAGCTATTATAGTATCAGTTATACCAGCAATTCAGCTATGGTTATGATTTCGTCAGAAACTCTTTAAATTCAATTAACTTTTTCATTGCCTCAACTGGTGTCATTGAATTAAGGTCGATTCTTTTTAATTCCTCAATCAAATCTTTAAGTGAATTATCTATATTATTGATTGGAGGAAATAAAGTTGTTTGAACGAACTTTTTCTTTTTAGAAAGATTTTCTTTGGCAATATCAGTATTTGCGCTTTGATTCAATTTGATATCAAGTCTTTTTTTAACTTCCTCCAACTCATAACTTTTTCTTCCCAAATCTAGTTCCTTATTACTTATCTCTTCTTCACACTTATTCAGTTCGCCTAATTTATTTTGTATTTCAATTGTTAGTTTTTCTAATTCTATTTTCTTTTCTTCTACAAATTTTTCAAGATATTTTCCTTTTCCAATTCCGTTTCCATTATCTCTTATAGTAGCTTTGAATGGATCCTTGTCTTCAATTTGGTCAAGTATTTCAAAAGCACGGATGATAACATCATCTGGGAGTCCAGCTAATTTTGCAACATGAATTCCGTATGATTTATCCGTACTCCCAGCTCTCAACTTTCTAATAAAGTTGATACTTCCATCGTCGTTTTCAATTATATCTAAATGATAATTCTTAATTCTAGGTAAATCAATTTCAGTTAATTGATGATAGTGGGTGCTAAATAGAGTTTTAGCTTTTATCTTATGCAATTTTTCTAATGTAGCCATTGCAATGCTTTGTCCATCACTCGTACTCGTTCCTCTTCCTAATTCATCAATGATGATTAAACTTTTTTGCGTCGAATTATGAAGGATTTTAGCCGTTTCAGTCATTTCAATCATGAAAGTACTTAATCTGCGAGCTAAATCATCAGATGCACCAATTCTGGTAAATATTTTGTCAACAATTCCAATTTTAGCTGATTTTGCAGGTACAAAACATCCCATTTGAGCAATGATGCAAATCAACGCTACTTGTCTCAAATAGGTACTTTTTCCTGCCATATTCGGACCAGTAATTATCAATATCTGATCTTTATTTGTATCTAAATAACAATCATTTGGAATAAATTGATCTGTAAGATTTATTTGCTCGACTACGGGATGTCTCCCTTCTTTTATAATAATTTTGTCATCTTGGGAAATGATTGGACACGAATAATTGTAATTTTCAGCAATTTCAGCAAAACAAGATAAAACATCAATATACGCAATGCTTTTAGCGGTTTCTAATATATCACCAGTTTTTTCTATTACTTTTTCTCGAATTTTGCTATAAATATCGTATTCTAAATCATATATTTTTTCTTCAGCTAATACTATTCTTTCTTCCAACTTCTTCAATTCAGCGCTAGTATATCTCTTAGCGTTTTTTAATGTTTGTCGTTCTATATATTCATCTGGTATCTTTGATATATTTCTTAGAGTATTAAGAGTTATTTGTATATAATATCCCATTATATTATTATGTCCAATTTTTAATCCAGTAGTCAATTTCAATATTGATTTTTGTTCATTCTCATAATTGAGAATGTATTTTTTTCCATTCTGCAAGAGATCCATCAATTCATCAACTTTTTCATCAAAGCCAAACTTGATCATATTTCCTTCTTTTACGGAAGTTGGTGGATCTTCCCTTATTGAAGCTTCAATCAAACTTTTAATATCTCGGAACTCTTCGATTTTTTTTAAATAATCCTCAATTTCTGGAATCTTTGATTTCTCTAATAAAATTTTAATTTTAGGAATTTTTTCTAAAGAATTCCTGATATGTATTAAATCTCTTGCATTAGAATTGCTTGAATAATTAATCCGATTAATATGACGCTCTAAATCTCCCAATATTTTCAATTCTTCTCTTAAGTCAGATCTTAAGAACACGTCGTCCTTAAATTTTTGCACTATGTTAAGTCTTCTTTTAATTTCTTCAATATTAGTGAGTGGTTGTAATATGATCTTTTTGAGTAATCTTGCTCCCATAGGAGTATGCGTCCGATTAAAAATAGAGAATAAGGTCACATCTTTCCCTTTTTCCCACAAGGACGAAACCAATTCAAGATTTCTCTGAGTAACATAATCAAGATGCAATATACTTCCTTCTTGAATTAAATTAATCTTAAAAATGTTGGGAAGTATGTCTCTTTGGGTTTCCTTCAAGAATGCAAGCAATCCACCACTAGCTTGAATAGCGAGTTTATTATCTTCAATCCCAAAACCTTCAAGGTTAGATATCCCGAAATGCCGCGTGATTAAACTGTAAGCATTATCATAATTAAAGGCAAATACGTCATACGGCTTGATTAATGCATTAGTCAAATCTCTTAATATTAAAAAGAGTTTTTCTTCTTTCTTTAGTTCAGATGGAATAATAACTTCTACTGGATCATATTGGGAAAAAAGACTTAACATCCTTCCTTGAGAATCATCATTTTTTGATAAATACTCTGTTGTTACAAATTCTCCAGTCGATATGTCAACAAATGCTATTCCAAAATCGAGTCTCTCCTTGATTAAGGAACATAAATAATTATTCTCCTGTGATTTAAGCATATCTGATTCAATTATAGTTCCCGGAGACATAATCCTAACAACACCTCGCTTTACTATTCTTCCTTTCACTGTAGTAGGATCTTCTAACTGATCAACTACAACCACCGTTTGTCCTAAGTTAACGAGGTTTTTTATGTAACTGCCTGCGTGATAGGGAATACCTGCTAATGGATACGCATCAGATCCTATTTTTCTCTGAGTTAAAGTGATTCCTAACAGAGTCGATACTCTAACAGCATCATCATAAAAGAATTCATAGAAATCCCCCATTCTATACGCGATCAAGTGATTTGGATATTTTTCCTTATAAGTTTGTTTCACGCTGAACCAATGCTTCATCATGGGGGTGAGGTCTTTTATTTGAAGTCCCTCAGAAGTAGTGTTTTTCGTCATTATGTTATCAATTATTTTTATGGAAATAAATATACGTGGAGTATTAGTATTTAATAGAAATTTATTCTAATTATTACAGTTTTAATAATTGTCATAATTTATATCCAAGGACTCATGTGTAAAGCTTCGACCCAGAGAGCACGAAATTCAAATAGCTTATGCATAAATTTTTGAATTTAAAAAATGCACGGGATGGGTAAAGTGAGGTTTTTTCAGCACTATTAAAGTTTTTATTAAGCAATGTGTTTTTAAAAATATCATTTTAATTATGTGTTAAAAACTATGTCGGAAGATAAGATATTGTTCAATGAAGTTAAAGGGAGAGTGGCATATATTACTTTAAATAGACCAAAAGCAGCCCACTCATTTAATCTACTACTAATGAAGGAACTTTATAATTCTCTACGTAAAGCGGATCAAGACGAGAATGTTAAATGTATTTTATTGAAAAGCACGGGGAATAAAGTATTTAGTTCGGGAATAGATATAAAAAGTACTACTCCTGATGATTTGGAATATTTAGAGAGCATGAGAAATTATGGAAGAAAAAATACAGAATATATGTTGCTTATGAAAAAGCCTATTATTGTGCAAGTTCAAGGTACAGCTATAGGATATGGAATGGAATTAATAATGGCTTCTGATTTGAGAATTTTTGCAGAGAAACCTAAAGAAGAAATGTTCTTTAGGATGCCAGAAATAGCAATTTCAATATATCCACAAACAGGTGCTAGCATTTTACCGCTATTATCATTTGGATTAAATTATGCAAAAAATATCTTATTTACCGCTGATGAATTTGGATTGGAAGAATTAAAGAATATTAATTTTCCGACAAGAATATTCTCCCCAGATAAACTAGAGACAGAAACCAAAAAATTTATTAGAACCTTCAGTAAAAGAATGGAATCTTTTATGTTCTTGATCAAATCATCTCTTACCTTAATGAACAACAAGATGATAGAGCGATGGTATGATTTAGAAGATAATTGTGGAGAAATTGCATATCAAAAGAAATCCCAAAAAGAAATAGAAGATTTTATTAAAAATTTATATGAAAAATATCCTTGAATTAAAAACTTAAATATGTTTTTCTAACCATATCCACATGTCTCTGTATACTTGCATTCGACCCTTCTCATTCCATAATTCATTAAGGAATCCATCATATATTCGTAATTTCTTGTCTTGACCCTTGATCCCTTCATAAAAGCTTTTTGTAGCTTCAATATCATTTATTTTATCTTTTTCAGCTTGTAAAATTAAAATTGGGCATAACAATCTCGTAGCATTCTCCATTACCCACTTCATAGATCTCTCCATTTCCGCAGCAGTTCTTAATGATATGAAATCTATTTTATTTTTATCTGCAATGTGACTTCTTAAGATTTTAAGATCACTGGTTAATAGATTCTGATCAATGACCATTTTAATCGTTTTATTAGGAGAAATTTTAGATAAGGGTGTTGCTATTTTATTACCAAGCTTCTTGGTAAATGAAAAATTTTTAACCAAGCGAATCATTGGAGAAGAAACAATAATTCCAGGTAAACTTGGATGTTCTATAGCATATAACAAACAAACTAGTCCACCAAATGAATGACCCATCAAAAAAATCTTTTTTTCATTAGCATCCAATTTTACAATATCCATAAAAAGCACAATATCTTTTTGAAGATGGTCCATGCTATCAATATGTCCGGGAGCTCCCCCAGCATTTCTCCAATGCCCCCTCAAGTCGAAACTATAAATGGCATAACCTTCTTGAGTAAAATATTCAGCAGGCACTTTCATTCTATCGGAATGAGTACCCCATCCATGAAGAGCTACGATATATGCCTTTATATCTTTATCTTCGGGTAACCAGTATTGATAGAATAACTTCTTGTTTTCTCTTCCTTCAAAAAATCCTGATCCCGTTTTCATGATAAAATCCTCTTTAATTATTGTAATAAGAAATGGGAATAATATATTATAACATTTGATTCTATATTAATTACCGAAATTTTTTATTAAAAATTGCTTTAAAATAATTACCAGAATTAAATTAATAAAATGTTGTTTTAATAGTGGAAAATAATAAAATTGATCTTATTAGCATCATCCTCCTTGGAAGGGGAGGAATGGGAGTAGTAACATGTGCAGAAATATTAGCTGAAGCCGCATATATGAGTGGCAATTTTATTGATGTACATGCATATCCTTCTTTTGGCGCTGAACGAAGGGGTGCCCCTGTTCAAGCATATGCTAAATTATCAAGAAAATATAAAATTTGGGACAGAGCACAAATACAACATCCTAATATTCTAATTGTTTTTGATGAAACAGTATTGGATGATGAAATCGTCTCTTCTCTGCATAAAAATGGAATATTTATTATTAACTCAGATAAAGAACCGGAATATTTTTCCAAAAAATTTAATTTCAGCCATGAAACAAAAATAATTGTAGCGGATATCAGTAAGTTAGCTCTTGAGAAAGATTTAACGATTGATGGAAATCCCATAATAAACACTCCAGTTTTAGGGCTTCTTTCTAAAGCACTTCCCGATTTAAATCTTACAAACTTAGAAAAGGTTATTCATGATAGATTAGGTGAACGTTTAGGAGCACTAAATTATGAGTTGATTGAAGAAGGATATAAAATGGCTAAGATTCTTTGAATTAAAAAATTGTATTAATTAATTGGTAATCTCACAATAAATTTAGCTCCTTTATTCCTTCCCTCTGAAAAGACCTCTATTTCTCCCTTATGTAAGTTAACGATCTCTTTTACGATAAATAATCCTAAACCTGATCCTTGAATATCCAAATATTCAAAACCTTCACCGTATCGTTCTATTTTACCAAAACGAGTGAATAGTGAATCCATTTCTTCTTTTGTAAAACCAATCCCAGTATCTTTTACAATTAACTCAATCCAATCATCAGCTTGTTTCAGAATAACATTTACCTCTCCATTGGGTGGTGAATTTTTGATTGCATTTGAGAGTAAGTTTGTAATCACTTGTTCAATTCGAATTCGATCTAATTTTATAAATATGCTATCAGGAATAGAAAGGTTCAAGTTAATCTTGCGATTTCTTAATAAATTTGATATTTCACGGCAACATTCCCTAATAATTTCACTTATATCATCTAATTTTATCTCTAACTCAAATTTTCCATAATCGATTTTCGAGATATCAACTAAACGATCTACAAGATATTTTAATCGTTTTCCTCCCTTTTCAATAAGTTCTAGAATTTCTAACGCTTCAGATGAGAATTCATCATTATATACATTCAATAATAATTCTGAACCTCCACTTATAGAAACGAGTGGTGTTTTTAGTTCATGAGAAACTCGAGAAATTAAATTCTTCCGAATCTTTTCTAATTCTTTTAATTTACTAATTTCTTTATTAACCAATAATTCAGCTTCTTTTTTTTCAGTAATGTCTGTAAAAAGTGCTTGCACATAAGTATTATCGTTGATATTCATCAATGCTGCTTGAAGATTCGCCCAAAAATTAATTCCGTTCTTTTTTTGTATTTGAATATCTATTCGATGCATTTTTTCTCCTTTTATAAACTTTTTAAATAGTTCGAAAATTGTGGATGAGTAATCTGGATGTATTATTGAAAGATCCATAAACTTTTTTCCAATTACATCATCTCTCTTATAACCAAACATTTCTTCGGTTGTTGGATTAGCATCCACAACGACGCCTTGAGAATTAATTAATACTACTGAAAAAGGTGTGTTTTCATAGATATTTCGATATTTTTTCTCTGATTCTCTTAATTTTTGCTCAGCAATTTTTCGTTCCGTAATATTCACAACAGTAACTAAGTTCGCATTTCTTCCTCTAAATAATATGGTTTTAGAGAGATTTTCTAACCATAAAATTTTGCCAGATTTATTTATTAACCGATATTGATAATAATTTCTTACATCTTTTGAACCCAACTGTTTCTTCTTAGCTTGTTCCACTACCCAATCCCTATCATCTGGATGTATAACGTTTGCAAACCAACCAACCCTCCAATTCTTAACTTCTTCGACTGTGTATCCTATCAAATCAGCAAATTGTTGATTAATATATTTAACCAAATCATCTTGTATGATGCATATGCCCAATAACGATTGTTCTGCTATTGATCGGAATTTCTCTTCTGATTCTATTAATCCTTGCTCTAAATTATATTTTTCTGTAATGTCGATAAAAGTTCCTTCAATACCAACTGGATTTCCTTCTTTATTCCGCATTAAATGTGAGTTTAATTGAACAACAACTTTTTTACCATTTTTTGTTAATGATGGGCAAATATAATTCTTAGCATAATTATTTTCTAAAATCTCTTTTAGATATTTTTCTCTTTCTTCAGGAAATTGCCAAAAATCTGTTACCTTTTTACCTACCAAGCTTTCTGAAAATTCATACTCTAAAATCTCATTATGTGCCGGATTATGATTTAGCATGATTCCATCTAAACTGACTTGATAAAAACCCACATCTAAATTATTAATCATCTCTTTATATTTTTCCTCAGATTCTTGAAGTCGTACAACCGCTTTTTTTCGTTCGGTAATATCTTCAGCATGTTCCACAATTAATTCAGGATTAACATATCCAAAATATGAAAATATATGTTTTTCTTCATCTGAGAGTTCAAATTTGTACCTTATTTCCGCCCTGACACGTTCTTTTTTCTCCATACACTGCCTTAGGTGATTTAAAATGTCAGGGCGATCCTTATATATTACAGAAGCTTTAAAGCCTATGAAATTTTTGACATTTTCCTTACTGATTTCCTCCGCTGCTTTATTGAAATCAATTAAAATGAAATCATTTCCTAATTTTTGCCAGGTATAAGCGGGAATTGGGCCTTCTTTATAAATGGCCTTAAACATCTCCTCAGAATCTTTCAGTTTGAGCTCAGAGACTTTACGATCTGTGACATTTTTACCAATCCCCAATATAGCGTAAATTTTACCATCTTTTTTAAGTGGAATTCCATAGGTTTCAATATAAATATAATCTCCGTCTTTTGCCTTAATTTTGTATTCGCTCCATTGAGACTGTCTTCCCGTTTTACGAATTTCTTTCGTAAACTTGTAAGCTTTTATGAGGTTTTCTTGATCGAGCAAATCTACAAACGATATCTTTGGAATATCCTCACGGTCATATCCTAGAGTAAATAAAGTAACATCATTTGCATCAAGGAAGTTTCCATTAAGATCATTAACATATATTAATTCTAATGAATATTCAAATAGTTCTTTGAATCTCTCCCTAACTTCTTCTTTATTATACTCCAATTTTCTATCCTCAAGAATTTATTTTTAGGAGTTATCACTAATAGAATATTCAAAAAGATTATGAAAACCCTAAATATATATGTATTTCTAAAAAGTAAAATGATTGAATTATAATAACAAACTTCATTTTAGTTTTGTATTATTTCCAAAGATATTTTATTTTAATAGTTATTACATTTCATATTAGCTTTTATTCATTAATGATTGTGATATTATGACTAATATTAAAAAGGATTATCAAAAAATTCTTGGATCGGTGCAAAAATCAGTAAAGGGTGAAGCAGGAAGAACCGGAAGTTGGAGTTCAAAAAAACCCGTAATTAATTTAGATAAATGCATACCTGCAAAATCTGGTAAACTTTCTTGTTTTAATTGTTGGTTATATTGTCCTGATGCAGTTATTACACGTACAATCCCTCCCACGATAGATTTTGATTATTGTAAGGGATGTGGCATTTGTATGGAAGAGTGTCCCGTAAAAGCAATAACTATGGAAGAGGTGAAAATCGATTAATAATGCAACGGAAGAGACTAAGATTTTAACTGGTAATTATGCCGCTGCTCATGCATTAAGACAAGTCAAAGTAGGAGTTGTTGCTGCCTATCCTATTACGCCTCAAAGCCCAGTTGTGGAAAAAATTGCAGAATTTATAAATGATGGAAAACTAAATGCGCGATTTGTAAAAGTTGAATCAGAGCATTCTGCTCTCGCAGTTTGTGTTGCGGCTTCTGCAACCGGATCTAGAGTTGGAACCGCTACATCAGCTCACGGATTAGAATATATGTATGAAATGTTACCGTGGACTTCGGGTAATAGATTACCAATAATTATAAATTTGGCTACAAGAAGCCTAGGTGCTCCATGGTCTGTATGGACAGATCATTCAGACTTTGTTACTATCCGGGATGTGGGTTGGATTCAATTTATGTGCGAAGATAATCAAGAAATTTATGATACTAATTTACAAGCATTTAAAATTGCAGAAGATCGAAGAGTAAATTTACCTGTAATAGTGGGCTATGATGGGTACATTCTATCACATACAATGATGCCCGTGATTTTAGAGGATCAAAAAGAAGTTGATAAATTCTTACCTCCTTTAAAACATCACATTAATCTTTCTGATATTTCTCAAGTTAAGGGGATAGACCCCGTCACCACACCACATATCCGTGATAGAGGATCCGAGGGAACTGCTCCGGGATATTTTGAATACAGATATGCCCTCCAAAAGGCATTAGAAAATTCAATTGAAATAATTCAAGAAGTACATGATGATTTTGCAAATAGATTCGGAAGATCATACGGAAATGGACTATTTAAAACAGTTGAATTTGATGATGCTGATATTATTATCTTAGCAATGGGCTCTGTTGCTTCCCAAGCTAGAACAGTTTTAAAAAAATTAAGACAAAAAGGTTTAAATGTAGGCTTGGTTAGTTTAAAACTATTCAGACCGTATCCTGCAAAACAGTTAAGAGAGCTTCTAAAGAACAAAAAAACAATAGTAGTTTTTGATAGAGACATAGGTTATGGATATGAAGGTGTTTTATGTTATGAATTAAAATCTGCTTTATATGGTTTGAAAGAAAATCCATTTATCAAAGGTTTCATAGTAGGATTAGGTGGAAGGGATATAACTAATGAACAACTCATTGAAGGTGTCAACAGAACATTAGATCAAGAAAAAACTGGAGAAATATCTCAAACTACTGAATTTTTAGGATTACAATTAAAAGAATTAAGTGAATATGACGAATCCACTTTTTTTAAGGAGGCGAAATAAAAATTGGTAAATGTTATGGATGTACCTGAAGAAGAATATATATATCCAGGTACCAGAGCATGTGCTGGATGTTCAATGGCATTGATTTATAGAATTGCGCTTAAAGCTTTAGGACCTAAAACAATTATTACCGTTCCTGCTAGTTGTTTAACGGTTCTTCACGGAATGCAGGGATTTTGTACAACTAAAGTTTCAGTGTTGCACACTCCATTTGCAACTACTGGAGCATCTGCATCAGGAATTGTTGCATCACTTGAAGATAAAGGGCTTGATCAAGATATCAATGTAGTTGCATTCGCAGGTGATGGAGGGACAGTAGATATTGGAATTCAAAGTTTAAGTGGAGCTGCAGAAAGAGGTACAAACTTCATTTATGCGTGTTATGATAATGAAGCATATATGAACACTGGTGTCCAAAGAAGTGGAAGTACCCCTCCAGGTGCTTTCAGTACCACCACTCCAGGAGGCAAAATTGGATATAAAAAGAATATGCCTAAAATTATGGAGGCTCATGGTATTCCATATGTAGCCACGGCGATATCCTCTTATCCTTTAGATATTTATGAGAAATTTTCACGTGCAAAAAATATATATGGTCCAAAATATATCCATATTCTTGCCCCTTGCCCTCCAGGATGGGGGTATCTCCCTAGTAGTTCTATTGAAATAGGTAGATTAGCAGTTCAAACGGGATTTTGGCCACTTTATGAAGTTATTGAAGGTAAATTCATCCTATCAAAAGATAGTAAGAAATTCCTCGATTCATCGAAAAGAAAACCAATTGAAGAATATATTAAAGCACAAAAACGATTTAAATCTCTTTCTCAAGAACAAATCGAGAATTATAAAGAATATATTATCGATTTATGGTCTGGGATCGAATCAAGAATAAAGGAAGATTAAATTTTTTACTTAATTTTATTTGTATTTGAACAACTCTTAAAATATATAGAAAAAATTAATAAATAATCAGAGTTAAATTACTTAATGCTTAATACATATATTTTTAATGAAGTTAAGAATAGTTGGATTGAAGAAGAACATGTTTTATTATTCCATGATTTATGTGTTTTTTTAGATGTGACTCAAAAGAAAGCTTTTTTATGGAATGGTCCAAAAAGCACGAAAGATAAATTAAAAAAAGGAAAGGCTTCATTAATAGATATCTTTTCAAGTTTTCAAGATTCTAAATTTGAATTGATTGTTTTATCCAAAGATTTTCCTTCCCATATCAAAACCAAATTGAATAGTATGCTAGAAACAGCAAAACGTGAAGAAGATGCCGAGAAATATGTCTTCACTAGATTTATTACAATAAGAATTTATTTTATAATGAGTCTTATCTCACTTATCTTGCCTGCGTTGATGATGTTAAATTTATGGGGATCACTTAATTGGACACGAATTGGTCCAAATGTTTCGATTTCTTCAATAAATTTTCTAAATTGGATCAATTTTGCAATAATGATGGTAAGCTTTACTTTAGTGGCTTTAATAGTCAATATTGGAGCATCTATCTACGAATATGAGATTACAGCTTTAATTATTTCTCTTTCAGGAATAATAATTTCTATAGGAATGATCTTTTACTTGAATCAAGGGATTTTTCTTTTTTTATTTCAAGAAGGATCAACGGAATCTCTTTACTTCATTAATTTCGCAGATTTATTTAGATTTTTAATAATCGTGACAATCTGTTTATGTATTTTTGAGTTACCAAACCTAGCAAAACTCATTTCTTTTATCAAAACTTATAAAAGTTATATTTTTTAAAAATTTTTGAACTTGAATAAAGACGATTAATACCATGTCTGAAGCAGCCCAATTACTTACTGTTCTTGAAAAGGAGGATCTAAGAATCTTAATGGCAATTGAAATCGGGATGAAACGTTCAGAATATGTAACTGTTGATAACATCAGATTTTATTCCCGTTATAAACTGGAAGAAACTCTTTTTCGCTTAAAAAAAGTTCATAAGTATAATCTCATAATAAGAGATTCCTCTTCATACAAAATTGGTTATACTCTTAATTCAATTGGTTATGATGTTTTAGCTCTTCACGCATTAGTGGAGAAAAAAGTTATTGGTCAATTAGGACCTATCATAGGTAAAGGGAAAGAATCTGATGTATATGGTTGCATGGATGATGATGAAAATATTCTGGCTTTAAAGATTTTTAGAATGGGACGAACAAGTTTCAAAAGTATAAAGCAATTAAGGGATTTAATAGGGAACCGAGGACATTCTTCTTGGTTATACATTAATAGATTAGCAGCGAGAAGAGAATTTGAAGCCTTAACTAAAATTTTTAAATTAAAATTAGATACACCAAAACCAATTGCTTATAACAGACACATGATTGTTATGTCTTACCTAAAAGGAAAAGAATTAGTTTATTTTAATGATCTCAATAAACCCGAAAAAATTTTTAATAAGATAATAAAACAAATGAAAATAATATTTCAAGAAGCAAAGATAGTACATGGGGATTTAGGAGAGTTTAATATCATAGTCGATGAAAAACAAAATATTTTGATAATCGATTGGTTACAATGGGTGGCTAGTGACCACCCAAATGCACGATCATTGCTCGAACGAGACTTATCTAACTTATCGACATATTTCTACAGGAAATTTAATATCCAAAGTGACGTTCAAGATATCCTAGCTTCTTTCTTCAATTAAAAGGAATTTTTTTATTATTTAAAATTCCAAGAATGATTAAATCTTCCAACCCCTCATTTTTTATCGTACTATAATCATCAAAATATGGCTTAAATTTGGCTAATACCTTTTTTAATCGAGCATCTTTTTTTAGTATTGATAAATAAAATTCCGTTCCTCGTTTACTTACCCGAATTAACTCCAAAACTCCTTGGAAAATATCTGGTAAATTCTGTAAAGATGTTATAGAAACGATAACATCATACAAATTTTCTCTAAATGGCAAGTTTTCCATATCTGATAAAATTAAACACACATTAGCTTTTTTTTCCTTAAATTCTTCTCTAATTTTTATTTTTTTTAGCATGTTTAGAGATAAATCAAGACATATAAGAAATGATCGAGTACTTTTTGATTCAGGAAATGTTTTTAATAGATGAACAAATAATAATCCAGTGCCACATCCTGCATCTAAAATTAATTTTGAATGTAAATTAGCGCCTTTAAAAGCGAGCTCATATTTTTGGAACTGGATATTTCTATATCTATCGTCATAATATTCATGTGAGGAATTATAACTGTCAATTATGTTTTTCTTTTTAGCAAAGTTTATTTGTTGATCTCCCAAATCAAAAATCCCATTTTAGAGTTAAATTTAAGCGATGATAAGGTTTTAATTCAAAAAAGTTTTTCTTTAAAATATTCTTTTAAATAATATCAATAATAGATTTTTTTTTGAAAAGAGATTGAAAAAAAATGGAAAGAAATAACACAGGTCAGCGGTCCAAAAATCCGTTACATATTCTTCAAGCTGCTCAAAATTCTGAAATAATACTCAGATTGAAAGATGGAACAGAATACAAGGGCTTATTAAAAGAGATCGATGCGTATATGAATATGATTCTTGAAAATGCAGTGGAGATAATGGATGGGAGCCCTGTAGCCAAATACAACGAGATTTTCATCAGAGGTAATAATCTCTTATTTATAAAGCCAGATGCCTCACAAATAATGTAAAAGTATCTATCTTGAATTCTGATAGTAAAAATTATAATTTTACTATGATTGGATATAGAACATCCTTCACTCAAGGATATTGAAAATTTGTGGGAACAACTTGTTGTTTATTAAACCAGATGCAACCCAAGTATTTTATGGATAATATACACCGGGTGTTAGTAGCTCATCTTAGCATTTTTGGTTAAACTTATAACATCACTCGTAGTACCAAGTATCTAAAATTGGGTTATATACCAAGTCCAAATCTGTTTTGCCACACAAACGACATCCAATAAGCGAATGAATGAAAGCAATATAAAATTTTTCACTTCTATTTTCGATCTCGGTACATTTCTTCTTCTTTTCGTCATAACTTAAACTTGAATCATTTCTGATAGCATCTTCTTGTTTAAAATATCTTGAATAGTGGTCATTGAATGCTTTCTTTAATAGATTTCGTAATTCAGTCCTAATTTTCCGTAAACGAGGATTTTTAAGCGCGATCAGTCTTTTCTTTTTTATTTTCATAACTCAAATAAAAAGTAAAGTATTAGAAATATATATTTAATTACAGAAAATTAATCATCTCCGTGATTCTTGAAAATGCTGGTGAGATAGTGGATGGTATCATACAAAAAAAACGATATATCTGAATTGAATTTAGATAATAATTATAAAAAATACTTTTCTGTAGTTGGTTACGGAACATTTATCACTCAGGGCTACTGGAAAAATAAGGGAAATGTGGAACCCTGTTTAGTACGTAATTATACGAGAGTTTTTCCTCCAAATTATTGGTTCCCAATTGTAATTCCTTCAGCTGATTCATTTTGGGCGTTAAAGTTTGATGTAACTCAAGAGGAATTAAATCAACTTAATAAATATGAAGGTGTGGATTTAGGTTTATTTGAACGCATTCGAACTCAAGTTGAATTAAAGAAGGGGAATAAAATCAACGCCTTTTTGTATGTTCCCACTGAAAATTTAATTAATTCTCAAAAATTAACCATAGATTTAGATATAAATGACGGATGGAAAGAACATCTTAAAAAAATTCCAGAAATCGTGCAATTATTCCCAGAATTAATTCTCTAAAATTTTTATGTTTGTAGGAACGATCTCCGTTCCTCTTATAATCGCATAAGATGCTGGATTTGGATTGAGATTACCATGATAATTATGTGAGGAAAAGATTGAAAGCAATTTTTTATTAAAAAACCATCGATATCCCTCTCGAAAACATTCATGAGATCGTATAAGGCATTTTAATTTATTTTTCGCGATGAATTCGTTAAAAACATCTTCACCAAAGAAAAAGATTCCCTCACCCCTATAACTTCTTGAAAATCCTGAGATTTCATCTTTTGGATCGTTCCACATCATTTCAAATATTGAATCCTTCAAAAATTGAGACAAATTTTCACGATTGGCGGTTTTATGATTTTTCAGAGCTATTAATGATTTAAAATCCCTAGAAATCCCCCCATGAACGCATAGAATTTCATTATTAATAATATTGCATAGTGGTAAAACATCATAAACCATTAAGATCGAGTTAAATTTATTTCGATCATTAAATCGATTTAGAAAGAGGTCATAAAATCCATACGCTTTGTTCATTTCTAAAGTTTCATGATTTCCCTTTAGAAGGAAAATTTTATGAGGGAATAAGATTTTTAATGCGAGGACTACTATGAAGCATTCCAATTGATCTGGTCCCCTATCTACGATGTCTCCTAAAAATACGACAAGTTTTGGGTCATTTTCTTGAATTAATTTAGTAAAATAATTTAATGAGTTAAGATTTCCATGAATATCTCCAATTACATATCCAACATCATCAGGATTAATCAGATTTGATTCAATTATGAAATTTTCTTCCTTAAAGATATCATATGCTCTTAATAAAATTGGATAAATTTCTTCAAATTTTAAAGAAGATATGAGATTTGGATTTTCAATTAGCTTGATTAACCAAGATTTAATAACCAAATTAAAAAACACCTATATGTATAGAAGAATATTATTTAAAATAATTTGATTATAATAAATTAGATGCTCATTCCTAATAAATTTGTAATTGAATAATGAAAAAGAAATCTATGGAGAATCATTTCACATACCTCAGAGACTTTTTAAAAAAACATGAGGAAGATAAGCTTCAAAATAAGATTGGGAACAAAACAAATGGAATTGTTTATACTCCTCAACATATCGCCGATTTCGTAACTAATAATGTATTCAAAATTTACTTAATTGATAAAATTAAGGAGAAAGAATGGATACCAAATATCCTTACGGAACAATTAGATAATTTACCTTTAATTAAGTTTTTCAACGAGCAAGAAGAGCAGACTAAAAATTTAGTAAGGAAACACATATCTCAAATGAAAATTCTGGATCCAAGTTGCGGTTCTGGAAGGTTTTTGTTGAGTGTGGCTAATTTTTTGCTTGAACTATATAAAATTTTATCGTGCAATCTTACTTTAAAGGAAATAAAGCGTTATATAATTGAACATAATATTTATGGTGTAGAAATTGAGAAAGGAGCGCTATTGGCTACGAAAGCAAGATTGATGATGTGGTATTCTCAAACAGAATTAGAATCACTAGCTCTGAATATGAAAGACAACTTAGAATCTATTATAGATAATTCCCATCTTAACTTTCAGATATTTCATTCTGATTACCTCCTAGAATTTAACACTAAACCTTTTGATATTATTTTAGGAAATCCCCCTTATATAGAGAATAAAAAAATTGAAAATAAAGCCTATAAAAATAAATTAAAAATATTTGATAGCGCATATAGGTTATACGACTTATCTATTTTGTTCATAGAAAAATCTATGGAATTGTTAAGCCAAAATCAAGGATATTTATCCTTCTTAATAACAAATAAGTTTTTGGCAGCGGACTATGGAATAAAAATTCGGAAAAAAATTGTTCATGACACACAAATAAGGCAAATCATTGACATTTCTTCCCTTCCTATATTTAAAGAAGCAGCAGCTTATCCTATAGTCATAACTCTCAAAATTATTAGCCTTGAAAAAGAAAATTTATTCGATTTTATTCAATTAGATGAAATAAATATAAATATAAATCAGAAAAAAGAAAGGTGGAAAAAGATATCTCAAAATTCTCTCAAGAAGTTACCAACTCATGTGATTCCATTATCTGGAGATATTGATTTAGTAAATTCTATATTTGATAACTATAAATCATTACAAGAGAAATTTCAAGGTTTAAAAATAATATATAGACCATTTGGATTTATAAAATGGGCTAAACATTTTAAAAATATACAAGAAGAAAAGAAGAGTGACCATGATTTACTAATAATTGGTACGGGAAATCTCGGAAAATATCATATTAAATTTAATAAACTCATAACAATCGCAAAAAATAAATTAAAAATATCTTATTTTACTTATCAAGATGATTATAAGGATAAGTGGAAATTACTTAAATCAGAAAAGTTAATCTTTAGAGAGATAGCAAAAGAATTAACATGGGTTTATGATCCTGGAATATATGTTAACATTACCGGATTATACCAAGTTATTATAGAATCATTTTCAACTAACGATTATTTTTGTTTGTTAGCTATTATGAATTCTGAATTTATGAATAATCTTTTTAATACCCTTTATCGAAGTCTTCATATGGCAGGAGGTTACCTAAGATATAATGGTAGTTTTATAAAAAGATTGCCGATTCCGAATGATTTTCCATCTTCCATTTCTAATATTAGCAAAATAAATCATTTTTTACACCAATTAAGACATGATTTTCGTGAATTAGATGTAAACGACAAAATAAAATTGGAGGATATTGAAAAATTAATAATTATTTTCGAAGCATTGACTAATGCATTAGTTGAAGAACTATACTTAAATAAACGGGAATGTAAGGAATTGAGTTTTTTGCTAGATTCAAAAGATTACTTTCCTGAGATAGAATTCAAATACATTTACCCTCATTTTAAAATAGAGAACTACAAATTTTATAATTTAAATGAAATAAAAGAGATCTTGAGAGATATATTTATAATTTACACTAAAATAATTGAAAATAAACAAATTATGAGCGAGTTATCTTTGGGTTAGTTTAAAGCTCAATTACTAATATCGAATACTTTTATTATTTTTAAAAAATCTATCTACTATCAATTCAAAGAATTTTGAATAATGACAAAATCTAAATTTTATAATTTCATATTATCTTATATCAACAATTTCAAATTTAGAGAATAGTGAGTTTAATGGCTAAAAAGAAGGTTATAATCACCGAACCAGAAGATGATGATATTCCAGCGGGGAAAAGTGATGAAGATGGGGACGAGGTCATCGATTTATATGATGAGAAAGATAATTTGGATGAAGATTTGATTTACGATCTCAGTGAAATCGAAGATGATATGTTAGCGGATGAAACTGAGGATGAGGAGTTTGGTTATGAAATCAGTGAAGTAGAACAATTACTACGGAAAGCTAAATGTGCCCCTTGCCCCGGTAGTTCTAGTAAGCGGGAATGCAAAGTTCGGAATGATTTTGGATGTCCTCCAGATAAAGCAAAAAAATAGAATTCTAGAAACAATCAACCCTTTTTTATTCTTTATTTTTCAAATATAATGAAATCTCATTGGTGGTTATTATAATCACAAAAAATTTAAAACGGAGCATTCTAATTTATTTTGATCTTATTTTTTCTATGCTCATATGGAATGTTAATCAGAATATATTCGGGAATCCATTTTTACCTTGCTTTATCTTATCTACTACAACTTTCTTGATTATCTATACCCCTTTCGAAATTTATTGGAGTTTTGCAGATTTATGGTATGAGCGATGGATTTCCCTAACGTTAAAAGACTATAATACAAATATCGAAAGAATTGATGTAGGAGGTGTAAGAAATAAGAAAAAAGAAATAGCTGCTCTCATTGTATCATCACAAGATAAAAATCTTGTTGATATTAAAAATTCCGTATTAATAATAGCTCATGGATTTTCTGATACAAAAGAATCGCTTCAGAATTATTTTCTTCCTTTTGTACAACTAGGATATGTGATCCTTATTTATGATGCTAGGGGAACCGGAAAATCAAAAAAAATTGGGCGAAGAAGTCAATTCTTGAAAAGAATTGAAGATTTTAGAAAAATTTTAAAATGGGTATCAATGAATAACGATTTAAATAATAAAAGGATTTGTTGCGCAGGGTTTAGTATTGGAGCTTTAACCATATTATGTGGTGGATTCGATAATCAGTCGATTGACAAAATAATTGCTATCTCTGCTATATCTAATTATAGAAAAAATTTACCAAGATTTAACATTATTGTCATGCTAAGCTATTTTTTGAAAGGCGTGAGACTTTTTCCAAAATATGAGGAAAATCGAAGATTGTCTCCTTCAATCATAATAAATCAAATCAAAAAGGATATTCCTGAAGAAAAATGGAAAATTTTATCCAATAGGGTATTGTTAATTCATAGCAGAAATGATAAAATTATCAAAATGATAAATTATGAGGAAAATGCCGAAGTTTTAGATCTTCCAGAAGAAAATAAGTTAATAATAAGCAAAGGAGGACATACCCATAAAAAAAATGAACTGATTTTGGTTGGACGCTCATTAAAATTTCTTGAATCTAATTCAAAATAAAATTTGGCTCTCTTTTTGTTTGGTTTATATAGTTTAGACTAGACTATAGTCAAATTTATGGTGATTTATAATGTATTATTGCCAAATTTGTAAGCAAATAATCTCAGATAAAGAATTAAATAAAGCATATCAATTAACATTAGGAAATATGATTAACGGGAAGTTCTTAGGTAAGCAAAAACAATATATCCACTTGAGTTGTTTGGATATTGAAAACAATAAAAATCCTTAAAATTATTAGTATTTTAAATCAATGAAATCCAAAAAATTTATTCCAATTAGAAAAATTGATAATTTTCTCATAATGATTGATAATATTTCTAAAAATCATACAACTTATACAAAATATGTCGACGAAATCTTCCCGTTGTAAACCGAGTAAAGTTGCATTGGTTTTTGAAAAACCAAGGCCTCTACTCACCTCGATTTGACCATTAAAACCGGATAGGTTTACAACAAATTCTTGTTTTTTTTCTCCAGTTATGTATGAACCACGAGAAATTCTTGCTAATCCACCTATTGGCTGGATGATCCCGCTTATTTGAGCAACATAAATTCTTAAATCATAAGTGTGTTTTCCACCCCTCCAATTAATTAAGCAAAATTCTGCTAACTCTTGAATGGTATAAGGAAAAGGATTTCTTTGATCTCCAAATTTATCATAGAATTCTTTTTGAGACTCTTTTATAATTTGCTTGATATCTTTTTTATTTTGACTTTGAGAGACAATTAAAACTCCTGCTCCACCAGAACCTCCACTTGGTTTTATGATAAAAGATTTCTGTTCTTTTTTAATCAAAATTAATAGTTTCTGAAGTAATTGCTTTTCTGAAAAACATTTTGTAAACATTAAATGCTTCAGGTTAAATTCACTGAGTTTACTTTGAGAAAAAAAACTAGCTAAATATGTTAAAGATTTATCATCAGTTATTTTAAAAATTGGATTTACGATTATGGTTTTAATATTCCTATAATTATTATAAACGTCTGAATTAAACGTTTTATCATTAAATCGCCTTGCTATGCCATCTCCAATTAAAACATGGACATTTTCTTCTTTAAATTTAAACCAATTATTAATATAAGAGAGATAGACAGAAATTTGATTATAGTTCGCGACGAGAAAGATAATTTCTGCTTTATGATTAGGGTCATAATTATCTATATTAAAAATTTTTGACGTAAAACCTTCCTTTTTCAGTCTTTTTCTTAAGTATTCAATCAATATAACTTTTTCATGAATCAGTCTGTCATCAACCGGCAGCCCAACGAGTATAAAAATTTTTTCAGTTTCTTGGTTTTTTTGCTTAAGGGCATCTTCAATTGCTTGGTAATATCCTTGATAAAGCAATTCTTGTTGCTTTGGTGTTAAAATTGAAAGTCCTCGATGTGAACCCCCATTAGTTTCTAAAAGAAAATATTTTTTGCCATCGTGAGTATTACCTACCATGAAATCAATACTACCAACGTAAAAGGCATTCTTTTGAGTTAAAGTATTGCAATTTTTATTTTCTAACTTCTTTAAAGCATCAGATCGTATCCCATCTACAAAATAATCATCTTGTGACTGCCTTAGATCTGCAAATGATATCAAATTAAGTCCTAATGATTCTCCTAGTTTAATTAATTCTAAATCTGATTCAGTAATGTTCTGAGACATTAAATTTAGAAATTTAGTAAATAAATTATCCTCTAAAAGAAATCACCAATTTTAAAGGCTTAGATATAGTGAATTTAAGATGCGTGTAGTTATATATTTTTTCGTACAAAAAAAATGATGTGAGAAAGCTAATTCATAAGTATAAATAACCTTGATGATTGCCTTTTGTGCTTAATCTCAGACTACCAAGAATAATTTTCTTTACTTGTGATTGTTCCTTATAATTCAAATCTGAAAAGAATAAAATATATCTTTTCTCGAGATTGATTACAAAAAGTAAACCAATTTTGATTAATTTAGAATCTTCAGTCATTAATGAAATTATTACATAATGATAAGGCAAGTTAACTAAACTCCCAATATTTATTTCCTGTTCAATTAGCTTATTATTTTCCATATCAAAATCCATTTTAATGAACTTTATATCATCTAAGGGCATAGAAATTTTTCGATAATTTTCTAAAATTTTCGCAAATTGGCTTTGTCTTAAAAATCTTCTTTCTTCTTTATCTTTTTCATAAAAATATTTGTTTTCTTGTTTAATTAGAAATATTTTCCTCTTTTTTGATTTAGAAGCGCTTTTCTCAATCTCTTTTAATTCTTCAATATTGTCATCATGAAATACAATGATAATATCTGGATCAACAGTTTCTATGAAATATGTCTTATAAACGATTCCTGCTTCAGTTTTTATCCAACCGTCACTGTCAATCAATATAAGATTCGTATCTTTATGATTTTCTAAATAACTATCAATTAAACTATTACAAGAATGTGCGACAATGAATTTATAGTTTGATTTGGGAAATGTACTTCCGATAAATATCGTTTCTTCAGTTTTTATATTTACACTTGAGATTATATAATCCTTAATTTCACCAATGTTTAGAGTTGTAGGAAGATACATCATTTGTTGACCTAAATCGGAATCAAGATATCCTCCTTTGTATCCTGCTCTCAAGATATTATTTGCTAAATATTTAATTAGAGTAGTTTTCCCTCCACTTATCCCTAATACCATGACTTTTAATGGATTCAGGGCGCTCTTCTTTTTTACTTCCTCTAGAACTTTATCCTTTATATCTTCCCATTCCTTAATGATGCTATTTTCTTCTATTAATGTCAAATTATTATCACTATTTGTATAAACATCTAATTTAGAGGATTCAACGGAAAAGATTGGATAAACATTTGCGCTTGGAACAATTAATACATTATTTTCTTCAATTTTACCCGGCACAAAAATCTTACCAAAAACTTCGATCTTTCCCTCCACTAAAACAACTCGTGTCGGACCTTGAACCAATAATGTATGACCTTTTGAAATATTCTTTATCATAAATTTCTCATTTCTATAATTGTTGTAAAAACCATAACATGCTCTCAATTAATATAATTAATTAAAAGAAATATACTTTATTTTTCTATTTCAAATTTTAAGTTCATATATATGAAGGATATCTTGAAATCCTAATTTTGTAAATAAAATTGTTGCTGCTTTATTTAAATTAGGAATAAGAGCTAACCGTATTGATTGAATGTGATTACTCTTAAAGTAATCAATTGCATTTCTCATTATAAGCTCTCCTATTCCAGTTCTTCTTTTATCTTCTAATACTATTAAATTTGAAAGATATCCAAATTTAAAACCATTGTCTGAGCTCTTAACGGAGCATTGTGCTATACCTAAAACACCCGGATTACAATTTTCATCGAAGGCAACAATAACTTTAGATTGTGAATCAATAAACAATCTTTCAGTTAAGCTTTTTCTCCAACTTTCTTCATTGAACTCTTTACCTTTTAATATGCAGAGTTGTTTCATTAATAAAGTGATCTCATCTATGTCGTCTTCAGAAAATTCTCGAATAATCATTTTATTTATTAGCTTAATTCAAAAAACTTGTAAATATAATATCTAAAATAAACTCTTTATAATAAATGATTTTTTTTTTATTAATCATCTTCTTAGACACGATTTTTTCATTAAAAAATTTCATTAATCGGACATATGTTTTATGACCTGAATAACATAATATTGATTATATGTTATTTTTTAAATTTCTGATAACAAGGAATACACATTTTATTTTCTTGATAATTAATAATTCTCGAACTCATTGTTGATTCTTTACAGATATCACATAATATAGATTCTTCTATCTGAGCTTTTGGAGGAGGGTTATACTCAACTTCTTCGATATCGAATATATCTTCAAAGTTAGAATCTAATAATATTTTGACTTTTTCATCTCTAGTAACTTTTTTTTTATCAAAAATTGTATTCTTTAAGGACAGTCTTACACCTTTTTTTGCTTTTCTACTAAAGATTGTAAAGTTATTTTTCCCATAATCTCGATGGATCAAATTCCCCTTTCCAAAAGTAGTTCCCAATAATGCTTGTATTGCATCAACAGAACAGTTATCTGTCTCCACTACAGCTACTAATTCCTCATCTGAAGAATGCTCAAATCCATTTTCAATGGCATATTTTGCCACTAATACACCAATAGCAACTCCTGGGCAAATATGGCCGTGAAAAAGCGTTGCTTTTTTCATTAATTCACTTAAATCCATTTTTGGTGCTCCTTTTTTGGAGTTTTAAAACTATTTTTAATTATTAATAAAAATTTTTAAACCACTCACTTCAAAAAATTGCTCTTAATCTCAAGATATCTCTTTTTTGTTCTCTCCGCATCGTCAGTATTATTACATTTCATGTAATTAGAGTAAGCTTGATTTAGAAGCTCTAATGCTTTATGATATTCTTTATTCTTAAAATGATTTTCAGATAACTCAACAAGATAATCTCCTTTGGTTTGAAAAAATTTCATAAAGTCTTTTCCAGTATTTATCTTATTATCCATAATTTCACTTGCTTTGAATTAGTAGATCGTGATATATTATACTTATGAACTTCATAGTAATAAAATTACCTAAAATAATCTTTTATTTTGTCCCAGCTTTTATACGAAAATTTTTCATATTTATAACAGTCTCGTTCAAACGGGATTCATCTGCGGCAAACGCCATCAAGTGGCTTTCTATACTTTCACGAGCATTGGTTAGAGGTTGGGGGTTATTCGGATCGAGCAAAGCTTCAATAAATTTTGAAATAAGAATAAAATCACCTCCTCCATGACCAGATAAGTCTGAAGAGAGATTCTTCTTGAAAATTGTTTCCTCAGAATGAGAATAATGATCTCTTATGATAATCTGTTGATAAGAATCACCGAATTCTCCTATCAAGGTACCTTTTGTTCCATCAATTCTTAAGGTACGTCCTTCCCGATCACTAAATCCATGCATCGTTAAAGAAGCCGTCACGCCATTCTCAAATTCAATATTCACTATTTGATGATCTACTACATCATTATCGCATTTATAAACACATCTTCCATAAGAACTACGACTTAATATTGAGATTTTCGCTTCATTAGAATAATCTCCTAAACTTTCTTCTGGTTGCCCTAAGTACATGGGCTTAACAGGCCAATCTTTCCAATTTACTAACGGTTTTAGTGATTTTATTATTGTTGATAAAATCTTTAAAAATTTAGGATGATTTTTTCGTAAGTTTGAAACAAATTTGTAATATTTTATTTGGCTTTGATTCAAAATTTGGAGAATAGGCTCTATATCAATATAGATTCGCGGTGCATAATACAAGCAAGAATCCTCAATCGGACATCCTTCAACACAAAAATTAGGAGCACCTTTTGGAGAATTTTCTGGTTTAAAATGTTTTAAATTTCCAAAGGAAGTAATACTTTTTGGATGAGAACCGACCAACCAGAATAGCAAATCCAGATCATGACAACATTTTGCTAAGATCATTGGGGACGATTCTTTAATATTTCTCCAATTCCCTCGCACAAAACTGTGAGCCATATGATACCAGCTTACATTTTCCCTATGAGAAATATTGATTATTTCACCTAATAAACCTTGTCTGATTGTATTATAGATTGTTGAGAAAAAACCTGTATATCTCAAAACGTGTCCAATTCCTAAAATATTACCTGTTTCTTCAACTTTTTTAGTTATACTAATACATCCATCAAGAGTGTGAGCCATGGGTTTTTCTAATAGAACATGATATCCTCTTTCTAAAGCCATAATAGTGGGTTCAATGTGAAGTTGATCCTGTGTACAAATAAAAGCCACGTCTGCAAACTTTTCTTTAGTAAGAAGGTCTTCCCAAGTATCAAAACATAATTCTGGAGGGATATTATGCAGCATCGCAAATCTCTCTAATCTTGAAGAAATAGGTTCAGCAACGGCAACAAATCTCAATTTACCTTTATTTTCAAGAGCATATTTGCCATAAACAGTCATCCCCCGATTTCCTGCTCCAATTAATATAGCTTTTATTGGTAAATCCATTTATCTCACCCTAATTCAAGATGGAAGGAATTATTCCCTCTATCAATAAAAAATCTAATAATACTATAGCAGTCATAGCTTCTACCACGACAACAGCTCTTGGTACAATGCAGGGATCATGTTTTCCTTCAATCCTAATTTTTATATTTTCTTTAGTTTTAATATTTACAGATTGCTGAGAAATCCCTATACTAGGAGTTGGTTTGATAGCTACATTGAATTCAATTGGCATACCGGTTGAGATTCCGCCAATAATACCTCCAGAATCATTTTTTGTGGTTTTAATTACATCATTGTCATAAATCCAAGGATCATTGTGTTCTGAACCTTTCATTAATGAAGCATTAAAACCCGCACCGAATTCAATACCCCTAACAGCAGGAATAGAGAATATTGCTTTGCTTAGGTTTGATTCAAGGCTATTAAAAATCGGACCACCTATTCCTGATGGGAAATTATGAACAATACATTTTATGGTTCCTCCTATTGAGTCTTTATTTTGGATAACGGATTTAACTTTGTCTTCCATAGTTTTTGATAACTCGGGATTTAGTGCTCGCACTGGTGAATTTTCCCGAATCCTGAACATTTTTTCCTTATCTTCTAAAGTATAATCCGTATTATCAAAAATATTTCCAATACTTTTTGTATATGAAAAAATAGAAATATTTCTTGTCTCAAGAAGTTGCTTTGCTATTGCACCTGCTATAACAAAACCTGCAGTAATTCTCCCCGAAAATCTCCCCGATCCTCTATAATCTGCAAATCCTCCATATTTCTTCAAGGCAACATAATCAACATGAGAGGGACGAATTTTTTCTTGATCATATTTTGAGGAGTTAAAACTTTCATTCTCAATAATAAGACATAAAGGAGCTCCCGTTGTTTTTCCATTAAATAATCCTGATAAAGGTTTGACAATGTCTCTCTCCCTTCGAGGAGATGTTATCTCTGATTGAGCAGGCATTCTTAGTTTTAGTTCTTTTTGTATTAAATTTAAATCGAAAACCAAACCAGCTGGTATACCATCAATAATTATGCCAATCACTTCCCCATGACTTTCTCCAAAGGATGTGATTCTAAAGATTTGACCTAAAGAATTATTAGCCAATGTATATCACATTAGTACGATCTGATGATTAATTAATTACTTTGATATTTTATTAATTCTTTTTTATGAATTATTAAATCTTTGAGAAGAAAATATGAACTTAAATATATTTCCAACCAGTCTACTTCAAGGTGAAATTAGAGCTCCGGCATCAAAAAGTTATTCTCATCGTGTTTTTTTAGTAGCTAGTATAGCAAATGAACCAAGTATGATTGAGAATCCTTTAACTTCCGGAGACGTTAAAATCACGCTAGATGGACTGAAAACTTTTGGTGTAAATATTGATAAATTAAAAGAAAACTATTATAAAGTTGAAAGACCGGATAAAATTTTAAAACAAAAAGGAAAACTTTTGGATTGTAAGAATTCAGGCACGAGCATACGATTTTTTAGTGCTATGTCTTTATTAATAGATGGCGGTGTAAATATTACTGGAGAATTTTTTGCGAGAAATCGACCTATTCTTCCATTATTAAATTCTTTGAAGGATTTCGGAGCTATATATAAAATTTCTAACAATATATTACACATTGAAAGAAAAGAGGAAAAATGTAATATTATTAATATCCCGGGTAATATAAGTTCACAATTTATTTCTGCTCTCTTAATGATAAGTCCTATAATCCCATGTGGGAACAATGACTCCGTTGAGATTAATGTAGTAACTCCCTTTTCATCCTATCCTTATATTGAAATCACAATTGACGTTTTAAAATCTTTCGGAGTTAATGTAGAAGAAAAAATCAATGAAGATAATACTGCTAAATATTATGTTTCTAACCCCCAACGAATTATTGCAACCGAATTTACCATACCTGGAGATTTCTCATCGGTCGCTTTTATTATTGCTGCAGTCGTCATTTCAACCGTTGATTCTCAAGTAATTATAAAAAATTTAGATTTTGATAAACCTCAAGGAGATAAAAGATTTATCAGTATTTTAAAAGAAATGGGTGCTGATATTGAGATAAATAGAACTCAGGGTCAGCTAGTTGTCAGAGGAAATTTAAAAAAAAATATTTTAAAGGGTATTGAAATAAACTGCAATGGGATTCCTGATCTCTTTCCAATTTTATGTGTAATAGGCGCATTTGCTACTTCTAAAACTATTCTTTATAATATATCCACTTTAAAATATAAAGAAAGCGATAGAATCAAGGTAATGATGCGAGAATTGAAAAGAATGGGAGTAAAAATAGAATATGATGAAAAAATCCTTGTAATACATCACTGTGATAAGCTTATAGGTACTATTATAAACCACGAAGATGATCATCGAATAGCAATGGCATTTACCATAGCAGCATTATATGCGACTTCAAAATCCAGAATAAAAAATGCTGAAATTTTTCAAGATTCCTATCCTGATTTTATACAAGATTTGATCAAATTAGGTGCAAAATTAGAAATAGATTAATTTTTACCAAGAAATTATCTGAATGATTTCTGGCGTCTTGCTCTAGCTTTCCTACCACCAAAATGTTTTGGTTCAGTTCTTCTTGAATCACCAGAAAGCAGAGATTCATCGTATTCTCGAAAGGACCGTTCAATTGTCTTTGTGCCAATAAATTTATTTATTGCTTTCGCAATAGCAATTCGAACAGCATCAGTTTGGCTCATTATTCCCCCGCCTTTCACTTTGACTGAAATATCACACTTCTCGAGTTTAGGATGGTTAACAACTTCCAACACTTCTTTAATCCTTAATCTACCAATTTCTGGTTCATATATATCTAATGGAATACTATTAATTTTGATTTGACCTTTCGCAGGAAATCCTAGCGTAGCTCTGGCAATAGCTGATTTTCTTTTTCCAGCAGATTGAATATATTTAACTTTTTCTGACATCTTTATTAAACCTCAATTTCCTTATTATTCCATCCAATTCGAGTACAAAGATTTTCTAAAGTAATATATTTATTATAATATGATAACCTACTTTTATCAGAATTAGGAATTTCATCTGGTGTTAATTTCTGATATTTAGGTTTAAATCGGTCGGGTATAGCCCCGATATAAACATGAACTCTCTTCAATGCCTCTTTACCCCTTAATTTCTTTCTAGGAAGCATTTTTTTGATAACATTTCTCATAAAGGTATCAGGCCTTCTTGGCCAAAAAGGTCCACGACGTGGGTTTGTAGCTGTATGTATATTCAATTTTTCTAAATATTTATTATGGATATTTTGCTTAGTTCCACTTACTATTGCATATTTTGCATTGACAATTACTATTTTTTCTCCTAATAATGCTTTTTTAGCAATTTGACTACATAAACGTCCCAATATCTTATCAGTAGCATCTATTAATTGATATTCCTGCATTCTTTTTCACTTACCTTTTAGTAAAAGATTTTTATGTTTTTTCCTTCTGGATTTTGTTCTAATAATTCGTTAATTGATAGTAATTTGCTTCCGGATTGCTCAATTTTCTTCTTTGCAGGATTTGAACACTCCAAACAAGCTATCGTTAATTTATGATTTAATTCACCAATACCCAATACTTTGCCCGGAATAACAATGACATCATCGATTTTCGTCTTCTTATTTATCCTGTATAAATTAGCTTCTATTTTATTACTTCTTGGGCTAGCTACTTTTTTTGAAATTTTTTTCCATATTCTTCTCTTAGTCTTCCAAAGTTCTCTTATTAGTTTTCTGTTATAATAATTACTTGGACCTTTGCTCTGGTGGCTCATTTTTTCTCTCTCGTATTACTATGGTATATTTAATATATAAACTAAAATTTATATTATTTTAATAAATTTTTCATTATTCAAGTCTCTATCTTTAAATCCTCTAATTTTTCAATAAATTCATCAATTTTTTCATTAAATATCTCAAATGTCTTCTTGAAGAGAACATCGAAAGGTAATACTCCATCACTTTCTACTGTAACAATATACACATTCTCTTTATAGGATACTTTAATTTTATCAGAATTGCTTTCACAAGATTTACAAAGCGTGCAGGTTTTCCAATAATCATTCTTCAATTTTAATCCATTATTACCGCTTAATTCATATAACTTCTCAGGACACATCCTAACTACTAGACTATTGATCTCAGGATCATTCATCTTTTTTTCATTAAATTCTATAATGGGATAATGTCGATAAGCAAAATTCGAAACCGCTTGCCATTTCGCGTGATCCTTAGCCTTTCCTAATATAGCATATGCTTCTATGATAACTTTATCATTTTTATCAATTTTTACTATAGGAATCCTTGAATTTACTGGTACAATCTTAGGGTCGTTTGAAATAAGATCTCCAGAATAAATCTCTAAAAAAGCATTTGTAGAATTACTTATTTCACACGTTAATGATACTTGACAAAGTGAACAACCATACCCTTCACATTCACATTCTTCAGGAAGTTTATATGTATCTAAATCTGTCTTTAATGGAAGCAGTCCTAAACGATGAGCAATAATCTCATCATAAAGCGGACTGTCGTTTTTTAAGATAATTACTTCATCAATTGCCATTACGGGGATTTCTGTAAGCATAATTCTTCTGATAGCATTTATCATTTCGATAGAAACTCCTTCAACAATGAACTTGAGATTATATTCATCCTTGTCGATTATATCAAGCTTAAGAGAACTCATATTACTTAGAAACCTAAAAGATTATGTATAATAAATGAATAATATATGGAACATGCTATTTTAGATAAATTTTTCTGTTCTCTCTTTTAAAAAAAATGAAGAAAAAATATTAATAAAATTTCAAATATTCGTATGCTTTGTTGGGTTTATCAAAACAGTATTGTATTTCTTGGAAGCCTTTTCGAAATTCAATAACTTCATCCTTTACCTTTTTGGGATCTTTCTTATCAATCACAATTTTTTTTATGAATTCAGCAATATCTACCATTTCACTTTTTCCCATCCCTAACCTAGTAACTTCAGAAGTTCCTATTCTCAAACCTCCTGGGTTTTGATAATGCCTTCCTTCAGTGAGATCACGAGGAAGTAAGTTTCTATTCAAAATTATATTACTGGCTTCCAATAATTTCTCAATGTCTCCACCTAATCCAATAGATTTTTCAAAATCAGCAATATCAACCAATATTTGATGAGACTCTGTGAAACCTTTGTGTTCCATTAGAACTGATAAACCTCTTTCATTAAGAGCTTGTCCGAGAGCCTTTGCATTATCAATTACATTTTTATGATATCTTTTTCCAAATTCAAGCATTTCTGCATAAGCAATAGCTAAACCAGCTACGTTATGCAAATGATGATTTGATAAAAGCGCTGGAAATGCACATGACTTTAGCTTATCAACTAAATCCTCTCTATTGGAAACTAATGTTCCATGCTGAGGACCGGGGAGGGTTTTATGAGTGCTCATTGTCATTACATCAGCGCCTTCTCTCAGAGGATCTTGAAAATATCCAGAACCGATTAAACCCGCGACGTGAGCGGCATCGTATCCAACATAAGCTCCCACTTCCTTAGCAACATTGCTAAGTTCCTTCACAGGGTGAGGAAATAGAAATACAGATCCTCCAAACAACACCAATTCGGGTTCAAATTCCCTAATAATTTTAGCCGATCCATCAATATCTAAATTCATTTCATCATTATCAAAGGCAAGATATTCGATATTTAAACCTCTTGTAGTCCCAGCAGTTCCAAATATTTCTCTTCCACTTTTTGCAAATCGTGGACCGTGAGAAATGTGTCCTCCTCGAATAATTGACATGCAGCACATTTTTCCATTGTTGTCTGAAGTTAAAGCATTATACATTGTTAAATTAGCTACCACTCCAGAGATTGGTCGAACATCAGCATGAATAGATCTAAAGTACTTTTTAGCCAATTCCATACAAATTTCTTCGACTTTATCAATGTATCGACATCCAGCATACACTCTTTCGTTAACCCAGCCCTCTGCATACCGATGGCTAAAGTCTGAATTACATGCTTCATCAACTGCATGACTTGTAATATTTTCTGAAGCGATTAGTGGTATAGACTTGCTAAACCAGTCATTATGATTCATTAAATGCTCACGGATTTCAGTTACTATATTCTTCAATTTTATTTCACCTTTCATATTTTGGTAAATTTATATGATAATACATTATGTAATTTTAATAAATCATGATAAAAAAATAAATCGAACCAATAAATTTAATCAAATTTTAATATGGAAAACGCCATATATTTTAAAATAAGAATATTATTCGATATTGTTCAAAATTGATGAAATATGAAACAAAAAACAACTATTTTTATAATAATATTGTAGATAAAAGGTGTTAGTGCCCCTAAATCAATCTTTGGAATTAATTCCTTGATTCCAAGATCAATCGTGCTTCATATAAATTTAATCGCTTTCCTGCTTTTTGCTTCTCCAGGGCAGTAGCTAATTTGTCATCTTTAAGTTTTTGAAGTTCGTCATTTTTCTCTTTATTATATCTATATGATTTCTGAAATTTCTCAGGTTTCTTATTGCGAGTATGTGGAGCTTTCCTTTTGGAAGCAGTTTTCCTCTGATTCATAACTTTTAAAAATTGTTCATGATAAGCATCAGCAGCTTTCTTGTTTTCAATTAGTTCTTCTTCGGTTTTTTTCTTCTTTTCTTTTAATTCGTTTATCCGATCATAGACTTCTTGGAGTTTTGAATGATAATTTTGAGATTTATTTGACCATTTTGTTAATTGCTCGTAGATTTTATTTAAATTGATTTTAACGATCTGGATTTTTCGTTCGATTTTAAAGATTTCAGAATTTTTCTGTTCTGATAAAAAATCTTGTTTTACTTCTGCTAATTCCCCAATTTTATCTATAATCGAGTTTTCTTCAGCAATATCTAATTTTTCGGTTTCAATGACTCTTTCTAAGTTCTCAATTTTGCGTTCAATTTGCTTGATGGATGAGAAATTATTTTGGGGATTTTTATCTTTTTTGAATTCTTTCTGAAGTGCTTTTTGCTCCTCTAGGCAAGAGTCGAGAATTGATTTATATTCATTCTTTTTTTCTTTGAGGATTTTTACTTTGCTATTCCAATAATCTCTCTTCTTTTTGTAATTTTCTTTTGATACCTTAAGTAAATTATCGATCTCTGTATCAATCTCTTGTAATTCAATTATAAATTCTTTTGTTTTTTTATTTAACTCATCCCTTTTTTCTCGAAAGTCCTCAATCTGGAGTTGTAATCCTCTAAATGAGTCCCTAGAAGGTTGAGATGCGCTATTATTTTCTTTACTCATGAATAGATTCTTAATCGAGTAATTATAAAGAAGATTATACTAATTATTAAGTATTTCAATTTACCATTTATTTTATATTTTTTGTAATAATTTTAAAAAGGAGATTTTCTCACCATCTAACTACATGTTTGTCAAAAAAAGGAGTACTTAAAAATATAGAGTTTATCCCTAAAATCTTTAAACTTAAAGTATTATTCTATAAATATAAACATTAAATTATGATGAAAATCAATAAATAATGAGCGATAGACTAATACAAGATAACGATCTTGTTTTTCTAATATTAGATGAGCGAAGGAGATGGCTTGTACAGGTAGAAAAAGGAAAAGAATTTCACTCCCATTTAGGTATTATCAAATTCGATGATTTAATCGGGAAATCATTTGGTACAGTCGTATTTTCGCATCCACATGATACTCAAGGTTACAAATTCTATGTTCTAAAGCCTTTACCTTCTGATTATGTAATTTATATGGGCAGAAAAACACAAATCATTTATCCTGAAGATGCGGGACTTATCATTATGTACTCTGGAATTAAACCTGGTAGTATTGTAATCGAAGCAGGATGTGGATCTGGAGCATTGACCTGTATATTAGGAACATATGTGCAACCAAATGGGCATGTTTACTCATATGATATTAGAGAAAAGAGTTTGCGGACTGCGGAGAGAAATATCGTACGAGCAAATTTACAAGAATTTGTTTCAATTAAAAATGGAGATATTCTTATTGACGAAATGGATCATAAAAATATCGATTCCGTTATTTTAGATATGCCTCAACCTTGGGAGGCAATTTCCAATGTAAAAAAATACTTGAAATTTTCTGGAACGTTAGTTTCTTTTTCTCCTACTATAGAACAAGTTAAAAAGACAACAATCGCCTTGCAACAGAATGAATTCACTGAGATCTACACTTATGAATTGATTAAAAGAACTATGCAAGTAAAAGAAAACGCAACGAGGCCTCAAGTAAGAATGATTGGTCATACAGGATACATAACCGTAGGACGAAAAATATTAGATATAATTAATCCCTATAGAGAGAGAAAACCTATAAAGTTTGAAAAGGTATCCTTAGATGGGATGCCCTTAAAGAATGATGAATAACTTAAAATCCTTTTAATTTAACACCTGTTTGCATTTCTTTCTTTTTCTTGTATCTCTGAGTTTTAAAATAATTCCGTCCTTTTTCTGGTAAAATCTCTATATATTTTCTGAGAATATCTTCAACGAAGTCTTTAGTTGGTTTGTTAGGTATTTTAGATGGATTTGTTAGATAGCTAAGGATTTCTTGATCTTTGGAATCTGGAGATAATCCCAAATTCTTGATGGGTATGTGAAATGAATGAATAAAATACCCAACTTTTTTTTCATCATGAGCAATAACACGTAAGATATTTGCCTCTTCTTTTTTTATCTTAAAATCAATTATTTTCTTCCCGGGTCTTACAATAATAGTGACATAAAGAGGAATATCATTTTTGGGGTTATGAATTTTCTTTAAGAATTTTTTGAGTTTATCTTCACTCATATTTTTTCAGCAAATTTGTATCATTAAATTAAAGGTATAATTTTATAAGGCCATTATCTCTGAAAAAACTTTTCAAAGTATTTATCTTACTTTCTTTAATAAAAAGAATGTTAAAATTAGATCTTGAAAATGACAGTTATATTAAAAACATTTGAGATAGTATCAAATCCATTTTGTGATTTAATTGATATTACTGCTCAAATACAAAATGCTGTTAGTTCTAGCAATATAACCAATGGACTCGTTAATGCTCATATTGCTGGATCTACAGGTGCAATTTCAACAATTGAATTTGAGCCAGGATTGGTTCAAAATGATATAAATGAATTTTTAGAAAATATTATACCATATAAACGCGATTATAAACATCATAGAACTTGGGGAGACCAAAATGGTTCAGGTCATATAAGAAGTTTTCTTATTAAGACCTCTGAAACTTTTCCGTTTCATAACGGAAAGTTAATTCTAGGTACTTGGCAACAGATTATCTTCTGTGAATTTGATGAAAAGCCTCGTCGTAGGACAATTTATTGCCAAATTATTGGGGAATGATATTTATCTATTCTTTTGAATTAATGTTGTAAACTCTTCCACCAATGAAGCGTATACTTCTCTGTGGCGCATATAATCAAATTCGTCAATCATCTTTATAATCTTGGAGTTTTTTTCATTTATCTGTGATTCAAATGAAGGGAATTTTATATTGAATTGCTCGCTCCTATTTTTGATGTTAATTTGATATTCTAAATATTGTAAAAAATTGTTTTTTTTTCCTTCCATCATTACTACCTTTCTAAATTAATTCAATTGACGATATAAAAAAGGCTCATTAATTAAAATAAGAGTGTTATTTATATGACTCGCGATTAACACGTGAATATTATCAAAAGAACACGCGCGATCTTGCTTCTTAACGGGAAGAACATAAGATTAAAAATAATGAATTTTATTTGATAATATAATATTCGAAAATAACCAAGGATCTTAAAATTTAACGTGATAGTAATGGAATCGCTTGTAAAAATAATTGTAGCTGGCTTAGATAATGCTGGTAAGACTTCAATCTTAACTGCTTTAGATAAAAAGTATGATTTTCAAAAAGACATTGTATCCCTCACACCAACAATTAGAGTTGAATATCATGCAACAGAATTTTTAAAAAATAAAGTTGTTTTTTGGGATTTAGGCGGGCAAGAGAAATACAGAGAACTATATCACGAGAAACAAGAAATTTATTTTGCGAATACTGATTTACTAGTCTACGTCATTGATATTCAAGATACCAAGAGACTTGAAACGTCTCTCGCTTATTTAGATATGATTTTACAAAACTTCATGAAGTATAAAATGGATATTCCACTAATAATTAGCTTTCATAAATATGATCCGGAATTACGTGAGAATGAAGGAATTATTAGACAAGTTGAAGATTTACAAGAAATCATTTTACAAAAATATCCCTCTGTGAAGATATTATTTCAGCAAACCTCAATTTTTGATATTATTTCCATCGTTCAACTAATTTCATATGGTTTGTCTATATTCGATGATAAATTTTTTGATCTCTCAGAACTACTTGAAACATATTTAAAAGAGTTTAATTGCTCTTCTTTAATTGTTTTTGATAAAAATGGAATTATAATAAGTGAATATTATAGTGAATTTATTGAACCTGAAATTTATATAGAACTCATAGAATCAATAAAAGATCATCTGTTTTTACTTAAAAGAATGTTAGAGGAATCATATGAGGCAGATTATAGCTTTTCTAATATTGGAAAAAATCTGCTTTCTTATCTTCATAGAATAAATATTGCTGAAAATTCGCTATTTATATCAGTAATTATTAAAGAATCATTAAAAGATGAATTTCTAGAAAAGTTTAGTGATTTTCTAAATAAAATAGAAATGATATTGAAACCACTTTTAAGTTAAAATTAAGTCATTCTGATGTATTTTTTGTATATCTTTTTTCTCTCTTTAATGCATAATTCATATTATTGGTGAAAAATCCTAAAACCTAAAAAAAAGGAAACACTACCAATTAACAATAACTTGAATTTTATTACTGATAAACTAATGTCTGATTTTATTGTTACTCCTTGGGAAGTAAGTGGAGAAGTAGATTATGATCAATTAATACGAGAGTTTGGAATAGATGCAATTGATAATCAATTATTGTCTCAGTTGAAAGAAATTACAAATGAACTTCATCCCTTTCTAACCAGAAAAATTTTCTTTGCTCATAGAGATTTAAATTGGATATTAGATGAATATAAAAAAGGAAACCCCTTTTATCTATATACAGGAAGAGGTCCCTCTGGAAATGTCCATTTAGGGCATGTTATGCCTTGGATTTTTACAAAGTGGCTTCAAGATAAATTTAAAGTGGAATTATGGTTTCAATTAACAGATGACGAGAAATTTTTATTTAATCAATCTCTTTCAATTGAAGATGCTTATAAATACTCCTATGATAATGCATTAGATATTATCGCTTTAGGATTTGATCCAAAAAAGACTTTTATCTTTTCAGATATAGATCTCGCAGGAACTCTCTATAGAAATGCGTTAAAAATTGCGAAAAAAATAACTTTCTCTACTATTAAGGCTACTTTTGGACTAGATAATAGCTCAAACATAGGACAAATTTTTTATACAAGCATTCAAACTGTTCCAGCTATAATTAAGAGTATAATTGAGGAGAAGAATGTTCCATGCATGATTCCTCATGCCGTAGACCAAGATCCACATTTTCGTTTATCAAGAGACGTTTTACCAAAACTGGGTTATTACAAACCTGCTTCCATACAATGTGTATTTCTACCAAGTCTTCAACAAGGAGGAAAAATGTCTGCCTCTATGGAACATACCGCGATATTCACAAAAGACACTCCAGATATAGTCATGAAAAAGGTAAACAATGCATTTACAGGTGGACAAGCAAATGCAAAAATACAAAGAGAATTAGGAGGAAATCCCTCAATATGTTCAGTTTATAAATATCATTTTATGCTTTTCACTTTAGATGATGATGAAATTAGAAATATTCAATCAAGATGTAAAGGAGGTGATTTACTTTGCGGAGAATGTAAGAATAATCTAATACAAAAGATCAATAAATTCCTTTCAAAACATCAGCAACAAAGAGAAAAAGCAAAAGATATAATTAACGATTATCTACTTGATGAAAAAATTAATCTTAATTCATTAGTAAATGAAAAAAATAAAAGATTTCCTTAAAAATAAAATTCGGGAACCATCTTTCCTCGGTAAAAAGATATACTTTCTTTTTTTAAAATTAGATCAAATTTTTCAAGAATTTTTAATTTTTTTTCATATTTAAAGATAGGCTTTAAATATTTTTCAAAATATATTATATTGTTATTTTCTCAATACTACCTAAGGGTTAAATAATGG
>Ga0315536_1000056_pt1 | contig 48200 bp, 36 predicted proteins | sample SalMarSW160230MG_FD_203093 | JGI IMG/M metagenome (GOLD analysis project Ga0315536, IMG submission 203093) | Salt marsh sediment microbial communities from the Plum Island Ecosystem LTER, Massachusetts, United States - Salt Marsh Sediment SW1602-30 ...
AAGTCAAAGGATATAATTTTAGCCGGCGAATATGAAATTGCGGCTCCAAGGTCCGCACTTGGGCCCATGTTATGTGCATCCTGAAAAGACTTGTAGATATAACGATAACCCCACTGTTTTTCCTGCACGCTAAACTGGTCGGTCCCTATCATTCCAAACCGTGCGGAGAAATTTTTATTTTTATATTGTACAAGAGCATTTTTAAGATAGGCTGTCATTTGCAGTTTCCCAACGCCGGGATCAGCTACATCAAGATTCACTTTGGCTGATATGTTTTTGGTGAAGTTATATTCATAACCGAAGTAGGACCTGGTTATTTCAAATGCCTTTGAGTTTCCATCAGAGTTTAACCTGTAGTTTACATCACTGAAGATAAGAGCGAACGGTTTCCCGTTAGGAGTGAAAGCCTGGTCACTTTGAGCTTTTAGATTTCCGTTTTGGATTACTAATAAGACAGTGACAGACAATAAAATGAATTTGTTTGTCATAGTAGCAATTTGGTTTTACTCCGCAAAATTGTAACATTATTATTACACCCATGTTAAACGATTATTACATGATTGTTACAATAAAAGAAGGTGTCCTTACAGGGCACCCTCCAGTGTAAAAACCAAATTGCTAAGAGCCATTCCGATGAATGGTTTGATGTTGATTAATAATCAGTATTCTGAGGATCGAAGTTACACCATCCTGCTGTCCAGTCAGTATCCCCAAAAGCTCCCCTGTAATTAACAGGAGTAAAAAACGAATCAGTCAGCCTGGTATTGGCGAATGAGGCGCCATTTAAAAGCGGAGAACCTGAAGCAGGTAAGAAATTCGGGCTGGTGAGGTTGAATGGATCAGTGACCATGAGCAGATCATTGGTTGCCATAACTTCATTGTTTCTTGAAGGATCGAGGTACCATGCTTCAGTGCCCTGCAGGGAAGTTGCATTTTCCTTATAGAAGGTGCCCATTCCTGACATAACACAGTTCTCAATCTGAAGAACATTGGCTTCTGCCTGTGCAGGTGAATCTCCGAGGGTGCCATCGACATATAATCCATAAGGCCAGCCTGCGATCAATGAATTATAAATCGACAGACGTGATCCGCGGCGGATCTGCATTGCATGTCCGAAGAGAGAATTAATAGTCGTCGATAATGTAACTTTAGGACCAAATACACTTCCGTTTACAAAAAGAGCAGAGGTATATGGAGAAAGAGTTGAACCATCAGCGTCATTATCAGATTCAAAACCATTCGAGGTTGACTGGTCTGCAACTGCAGGATCGCGAAGGCTTACAAAGAACTGAACTTTGCCTGAGAAACCGTTATCTGTATCCCAGTCATCGTCCCATCCTCTTAAAGCAACAAGATATTTCATCTGAACTGTTCCGCCGAACCATTCGTATGAGTCATCACCTGAATAAGAAACCTGGATATGATCGATAGTAGTTCCTGCACCAACTGCATAGAGTGTGAGACCGTTTATTTCACTGTTGGGAGTTGCTGTAAGGCCAATACCCGGGAATTCGATCCTTACATACTGTAAAACACCTGAATTATCATTCGGATCAGTTCCACCATATTCTGAACCAATTCCTCCTTCAGCTATTCCAACACCGGCTCCATCATCATGTTTATTGGTAGGTGCTTTTCCACAAAGTACCAGGCCGCCCCAGTCGCCATATGATCGTTGACCTTTTGGTTTGTCTGATGTAAATACAATTGGTTTGTCAGCAGTACCGGCTGCATTTATTTTAGCTCCTCTTTCAATCATAAGAGCAGCTTTGGTCCCTGATACACCCTTAATAATTGTACCTGGTTCAATTGTCAGGGTAGCGCCGCTTTTTACATACACAAATCCGGAAAGCATATACTTTGCAGCAGCATACCAGTGTGCGTCAGAAGTGATATCTCCTGATACGGTAATCTCCTGCCCGGTTGAAGGAGTAACCAGCACAGTACAGGTGGCAGTAACTGTCGGATCTGACTCAGATACGGCGGTAATTGTGGTTGTCCCAAGAGATACGCCGGTTACAACTCCATTATTGACTGTTGCAACTGCGTCGCTGGCCGAACTCCATGTAATATTCTTGTTAGATGCATCCGCAGGGTTAATAAATACTGAAAAAGTTGTCGTTGCTCCTACTTGCACTGTGGCGTCATTCTTGTCCAACAAGATACTACTGACAATAATCGGATCCTTCTTACATGCTGAAACAAGAAGTAATAATCCTGTTACTAAAACCAGCATTTGTTTTGATCTTTGAGTAATTCTTTTCATGTTTAAAATTGTTTTTAGTTATTAAAATTGTTTTTACTGTCCAAATTTTTTTATCGATAATCAGAATTTATAAGAAACGGATAAAGTTGCATACCTTCCTGGCTGAAATGATTTTGTAATCTGCTTTTTGTTAAAATGTTCGGTTCCGGTTATATCACCATTGGTAAGACCAGTCATATCAACAGCAGTATTCACTGTTTGTGTCAAAATCGATTTTTGATTAAAAAGGTCTTTTATTCCTGTTTTTATTTCATAGTGCTTTCCTATCTTTTTACTCACTGCAAGGTCTACCACATTCCTTGGCATTTCATAAATGTTTGGAATATCCTCCCAGGAGTTGGGAGAAGGTCTGCCAACAGCGACTATCCTTTTCCCGATAACATTGTATAATGCAGTTATCATCAGACCATTATCGTCATTATAGTAGAATATTCCGGCATTTATCATATAAGGAGACTGTCCCTGGAGAGGTCTGTCACGGTTAAGATCACCCGGGTTGAAAAGCACCTTGCTCCTGATAAGTGTGGCATTAAGTATTATTGAAAAATTTTCGGCACCTGATATGAATCCGAGTGATTTTCTTACATCCGTTTCAATTCCGAAACTGTACGCTGATGGAACATTTTCAAAAGTATACTGAGTGGGGTTGTTTCCCATAATAACCATTTCGATAGGATTTTTGAATAGTTTATAAAACAAGCCAATATTGAATGTCTCATTGGGGGACGGATAATGTTCAAACCGCAAATCGAAGTTTTGAATATAGGCCTGCTTAATTGAAGGATTTCCATAGATTCCTGCGTTAAGATCAAAATCGACGAAATAAAATGGAGCTAATTCCCTGAATTCAGGCCTATTAACTGAAAGACCATAGGCGGCCCGGATCATGTTTTTTGAATTCAGGTTTATTGCAAGGTTGGCAGATGGAAACAGGTTTAAGGTATCCCTAACAACATTGACCGGAATGCTAGTTCCCTGTCGATAGCTGTTCAGACTCTGGTTGTCTTTTTCAATCCTTAAGCCTGTGTAAAGGCTGATCATATCTGTGAAAGGTAATTTTGCTGCAAGGTAACCCGCAAGTAATTTATTGGAGGCATTGTATGAATCTGATAATGCAGTAATTTCTGCCAGCTTTATACCTGTAGTAAGATTAATATTTTCATTCATGAAGATCTCATTTATTGGAAGAGCGGTGATCCCAAAATCAGATAGGCTACTGGCTTTCTCATATCCGAAGTTCCTTGCAGAAAACTGCCTGTTCTTGTCTTCAAGATACAGTCCTAACCTTAATTCAGGCTGGTATCCTGATATATCAAGCTTTTTAACAAGATTTATTCCTCCTGAATATAATGTCTCCCTGAGCTTAAACCACATTCTGGATTCTGATGACAGGTCGGCATTGTCGGCAAAAACAATTACGAATGGTGAATTATCCTGTGCATTATTTATGTATTTGTAACGTTTGTCATCAGGTTCATTTTTATTCGAAAATGAATATCCGGCCACCCAGTCTATTTTTGTTGAACCTTCACTGAATGAATGTTCCCCCGCTATCTGACCGGAATATATCGACCTGCTCAGATACTTTAATTCTGCAGCTTTAATATACCTCCCATCATTATACCATTCCCTGCCTGTTCTCAAAGTGGAACTTGACATACCAATCTGGTTGAAAAGGTTACGGAATTCGATCTTTTGACCATCAGACGGATACCAAGTCCAGTTGTGCATAAGGCCCAGCTTTACCGAGTTTGTATACCGATCATCAAGGAACTGATCGATGTAGGTCGATTTATCATCTTTAAAATCGTATATGGAATAATTGTTGCTGGTTATCAGATCGTGATTATAACCATTGCTATAGGTAAAAGAGGTGACGTTGCCAAATGTCTGCGATCCCATTTTAAATCGTTTGTTGAATCCCATCGAAAGCTTCTGGTCAAGAGGTGCGGTGGTCGGTTGTGTAGTCCAGTTTTTATTCATTGCCTGACCGATTTCGGTGATCCTGTTATGTATTTCAGGATTTGTTGCTGTTTCCAAAACAGAAAGGTGTGAGGGAGTACCAGCAGGCAATGATCTCAATCCGTTATCAAACCCCAGCCAGTCAGTACTGCTCCCATTATGTTTTTCATAATTCTTAAATGTAATACCTTCTGATATACCTGTTCCGTATGAAATAAAAAATGAATTTTTTTCGGGAACATTTACAGTAGTTATCTTTACAAAACCACCTGAAAAATCAGCCGGTAGTTCAGGAGCAGGCGATTTAATTATTAACATATTCTCAATCATGGAAGCCGGAATGACATCAAAAGAAAAAGATTTTACATCAGCTTCGGAACTTGGAGTTGCCGTATTATTCAACCATACTGAATTGTACCTCTGACCAAGTCCTCGCACTACAATGAACCTGTCATCAATAATTGTAGTTCCGGGAAGCCTTCTTATTACCTCGGAAGCGTCCCTGTCCTGCGATCGGAGTATCTGTTGTCCTGAAATGCCGATAGAGACGAGCGGACTCATCCTGGTAGTGTTAATCATGGAAACATCAGTATTTGTTTTCCTGACACCGGTTACAGTAACACCATCTAGTGTAACAGTATTTTCCGAAAGCGAAATTGAAATCTCCGATGTTTTATCAGCAATAACAGTTACATCTTCAAGTATGACAGGATTATATGAAACGTAGGATGCTTTAATCCTGTATTTGCCGGGTTTTAAATTTGGTATTATAAAATGTCCTTCGAAATCTGCTGCAGTTCCTATGGAAGTACCGTCAATTAAAACGATAACGCCGGGAAGAGCCTCTTTACTCTTTTTGTCTGATACCAGGCCTTCAATTACACCTGTCTGCCCAAAAATCTTCAGTGAAGAAACAAGAATACATAAGGTTATCAGATATTTCCTGTTCTTTAAATAAATTAATTTCATCTCTTTGCTTGGTTTTTTACAATAAATTCTACACTGCAAAAATCTTCAGGCTTTGTTACATACCGGTTAAGGAGCGATTAATAAAACATTACAACTGTGTTACAAATAATCAAACAATTCTGAATGAGGAATCTCTGCAAGTTTTGAAGAAACGAATAAATGGTTATGGGCTAATAATTTTATAAATTGCAGTTTTTAAATTCAGCCAATTATGAAAGAAAGAAAATTGTTTTATGTATTATTTTTTCTGACAGCAGGCATTGGGAATATCTTCTCACAGACCTATAATCAACCCAATATTGGGTTGAAAAGCCACGAAACACTTGCAATTTTAAAAGCAGAGTTAACAGCTGATAGTACTGTTTTATACCTTTCAGTTGAGAACAGGATTACAGGCGGGGCATTTTGTGCTGACAGGAATATTTATATAATTTACCCCGACGGAACAAGGATAAAGGTGATTAAAGCTTCCGGGATACCTCAATGTCCTGAATATTATAAGTTTAAAACAATAGGAGAGAAGCTGGCATTTACCCTTACCTTCCCGCCTTTGCACCCCGGAACAGAGTGGATTGATCTTATTGAGGATTGCAACGACAACTGTTTTTCGTTTTATGGGATCCTTCTTAACAGCGATCTGAATAAAAGGATAGATGAGGCCGTTGCTGATGTAGACAATGGAGAGATCGACACTGCAATCAGTCTTTATAAAGGCATAATAGAAAACATTGGAAGCTCCGGAAATGGGATAACGGGATCGTTGTATTCCGATTTGATCTCTCTGCTTGTCAGGAAAAACTATACTGCCCAGGCAAATGAGTGGTATAAGAAGTTACTAATATCCAATGTTCCGCAAATGCAGCTTTACATAAAAAATCTTAATTCCAGGGGGATTAAATTCTGAAAAAAGAGGCTGATTTAGATAAATCAGCCTCATATAATAAAATATAATTTCTGTTTATTTTTTACCGAAAGAGAAATCGAGTCCGACTCCTATGAGCCAGGTCTTTTTCTTGTATGTTTCAGTATAGGGAGCAAGATCTGTAAAATCTCTTGAAGCGTCAGCATAGAAAGTATACTGGCCTCCAATATTCAGGTCGATCATATCCGTGATCCTGTAACCGAATCCTGCGCCGAAAGAGTTGGTGTTTGCACTGTACCTCTGATCGCTCTGATAGTATACATTAACTCCGGTAGAAGTATGTACCCAACCGCCGCTTATTCTCAGTTTATCACTTAATCCGTATTCTGCACCCAGACCAAATTCGAGAAAGTTCTTATCGATTTCATCAGTATTAACTGTTTCACTGCCATCATAATCGACGTTTTTGTCGAAATATTCGTTAAAACTAGCGGTAAGCATAAGCTTATCAACTGGTTTATATTCTACTCCGAAAGATAGCATTGCCGGCATGTCGGCTATGACTTTTTCTCCTTCAATAAATATACCTCCACCCATGTTATTATTCACTTTTGTGGTAAGATCGAGTTTTGTTTTGAACTCATATTTAACGGCAATATTAAGATTGTCTGTTGGCGAAATATTAACACTGATAATTGGAGTATAACCTGTACCTGTTTCTTCAGCATCGACACTAATATCTTGTGTCTGAGCTGCATATCCTGACATGGTATTTGCATTAGCTGTAAAAGCAGGCCCGGCTACTGCAAGTGTTCCCTGAGCACCTGCAATGGAAATGGCACCGATCTGAGCAGGAGTTAAACCGGCTGCTCCCAGAAGTTGTTGTATTTGTCCAACCTGTGCTGTGGTTAATCCAACAGCTGTACCATTTGCAAGGGGTGTAGCGCCGGCACCGGCATCTACAATTGGCTGAAGTCCTGTAACAAAGGCAGCTGAGCCAGCGGCTAATGTATTTAACATAGTTGCACCGGCAGTAAAGAAATCGCTGGCAAGAACCATTCCTCCTGTAAAAGTTGATCCAAATGCAGGATAATTTGGATTGACACTGATATCTTTTAAGTATCCGTTATAAGTATTTTTTGCAGAGACAAGACGTAATCCTGCTGCAACAGAGATTTGGTCATTGATTTTATATCCAACATTAAACTGGTAACCAAAATATACTGAAGTGCCTTTAAAGTAAATATCAGCAGAATATTGAGTAGTTGTAAATCCCTGGCTGGTTAACAGAGGTACCAGATCAGCAACACTTGTCTCAAAAGACGGCAGGCCTTTCTTATATGTAGCACCGCCACCTCCGCCAACAGGATTAAATCCGGCTGAAAGAGACAACTTCCCGGTATTGTAAGCAACATATACTCCGGGATAAATTGGAGCACTTACATTCCCGATGTATTCTTTAGGTGATCCTGAAAGAAAAGAATAATCATTAATGATAGTCTGTGTCTGGCTAATTGTCTGATTGTTAATCGAAGCAAAAAAACCATCTCCCAGCCTGGTTACACCGGCCGGATTGAAATACACTGCATCAATCGCGGTTGAAGCATTGCGATTCTGAAGCCTTGTAAACATAGCGCTCTGGTTGTTATTTGTAACCAGACCACCTGCAAAAACAGCCCCTGAAATGAGCAAGACAGCAACAAAAGTTAATAGTTTTCTCATGGGTTTTGATTTAAGTTTAAGTTTTTTGCGGGCACGATGTAATGAAGCACAATATACCCAGTTTTCAGTTTAATAATAGTTTTGGTTATGGTTGTTAATCAAGTTTACAATTTAATAATTGATCAAATGTAGAAAAATATTTCATTTCTGCAATGTTTCACCCTTTAACAACGTAAAATCTTCAAACAACCCATAATCAACCATCTTATAATCTTCACCTTCCGGATAGGTTTTTACATTACGCCATGTCCACGGAGAGACAAAACCCGGTTGCGGATCATTATGATGAGGACCAAGAAGATTTTTCAGGCTGCCTATGACTTTTATGTCAATTTTATTTCTGCCCTGCCGGATCAATCCTGTGATATCAGCAACGTAAGGAGGGAAGGCTATCAAAGGGCCCGGATGTCCGTTGACAGTGACTTCTGCAATCGTCCCGTTCCATTTACCCAGGCTGACTTCCCATTTCCCATCAGTATTTTCTATGTTATATTCTTTACTATATGTCATTCCCCGGGAATAAAATGGCAATCCCTGATTTTGCCAGCTGCCTAAAGTATAGGACAAAGTGGCTGGCTCAATAACCCAGCCTTTAACGACGGGCTTAACAGAGAAATTACCTGTTATATAAACAGGTTCAATTTCGGCATTTACCTTCATTGGAGAGACTTCCAGGGAGAGTGAATTCTCGCCCGGCCTTATTTCTTTGCCTATTTTAAATACTCCAAACGATCTGTCGAGCCACCATAAGCCGTTCTCAGGTTTAATCTCATTACCGTTTATGGTAACTGTCCATAGCCAGGGTCGTTCAACAACAGCTTTCAGGCTGGAAATATCCGGTCTACCCTTTATTGTAAAATGATATGTAGCAGTGAATCCGGTATTGATACCGAAAGTATCCCTGTCGACAGTATTTGTTCTGAACTGAACTGATGTGTTCCATGGATTGCCATTCTTAAACCCGAAAAACTTATATACCTTATCTGCAGCATTATATGTATGATAATCTTTAATATACTCATTGCCTACCTTGAGATCACAGAAATCAATCATTAAAGCATTTTCATTATCTGGGGTAATGGACAACGGAGATATTGATTTCACCGTTTCAGCTTTGAGCGGCTTATCAGGTAAAGGGTAATTATTCTGTTTAATATCCGGGATGAATAACAAAAGGCTTCCTGCCGGTGGTATGGAGAAGGACAGTGATATCTTGTCTCCCGTAACCCGGGTTGGATAGCCCGTAAGCTCTCCTGAAAAAGTATTCATCTCAATTGCGTCTTTTCCATTTGTATTCAGTGACCCGTTAACCGGTTCTTTCAAACTGGAATTTACGAGAAAAATAATCTGGCCATCAGCCAGTTTTTTCCTGTTATGATAAAGTGAACCGCCTTTTTTTACATCAAATGAGATATTATTATTTATAACATACTGTGATATGATTTCGGGGCTTAGCTTATCTGCATGGATAATTTTACCCGATTTTTTACTAAAAAGTCTTGTAAGTCCTTTATTAACGGAACCATCAACCAGCGTCGGTACTGAAAAAGCTATTAAAGTCCCGCCATGTGAAACAAATTTTTTGAGCAGTTTGTAGGTTGCCAGGTCAAGGTTCTCTGTCATGGGTGGAATAATAACCCTGGAATAGCCGGCCTGTCCCACAATAAACTTTCCACCGGAAACACTTCCGATATCTTTTATAATATTTTCAGAACCCAGGTCATACTCCACCTGGCCCTTTTCGAGTGTTGTAATAAAAGTCTGAAAAGACTGACCAATTTCTTCACTCCTTTTATCTCTGTTTATATAAGAGTCGTAAAGCCATGAAGAGGTTGTTGGCTCCAGTATGAGAATATCATTTATCTGACGGCCGGATGATAATGCCAGCGATAACCTGGCGAAATGATTATTTAAATACTTATAATCGTTCCACCAGGGTTCATGGTAGTCGAATGAAGGAGGGTAATCATATTTTCTTGCTCCTGCAAGGGAGAAGCAAGTAAGGTGCTGGACCATAAAGTTTACACCTAAGGCATACTCCCAATCGCCATTTCGTTTCATATCGGTAAAAGTCAGATCCCAGCCTGATCCCCCATAAGTTTCGCTGAGCTTTCTTTCTCTTCCGGTTTGGTTAGCAGCGCTTGCAAGCTCTTTTACTGACCGTGTATTTCCAAACTGGGCTCCAGTTGTGGAATCATCCCACTGGTTAAAAAGCATATCAATAGCTGGCATCTGGTGCCAGGCGTACATTGCCATATTATCGCCGCCCGGCCGCATATTTGGCCATTCATGTTCCCAGTAATGGCCTGTGAATATCAAACCTTTCTCTTCACAGTAGGCGAACCAGGGCTTTGCCCATCTGTCTACAAACAGCTGCAACAGGGTCTGTGTATAGTTGTGCCTTACCTTTTTCCAGTCGCCAACCTCCTCATAAAGCGATGGTAAATGTGTCTTCAGATCATAATGCCATTGTTTGGTAAATACATCAAACAGATCAGGTGTCCACCTTATGCCACCTGGTGAATTTATCTGCGGCTCATCGGTAAATGTTCCAGGAATGGTTTTTCCGAGTTCCGGACCAAGATATTTCTCATAACCTTTCATAGTGACCTCAATAAATTTTTCGGTTACACCCGGATAAAGAAGGTCAACATATGAAAAACCACCATACCAGTCGCTCTTGCTGTTAAATGTCTTTGAAAAAAGAAGATATTTTCCCGTTTTCCCTTTTTCTCCAGAAAGTGAGTTAGTTATATCGGTGTAAATATAACTACCTTCCTTAAGGCAAAGGTAATACCTGTTGCAGGTATCAGGCAGAACTTCAAACCGGGTCATTTTAAGGCCCTGTCCCTGGTTGTATGATTCAGGCATCTCTTCGGGAACGTGACCTCCGCCAAAGCCACTGGGGTACGAATCTTCATCATATATCCAGATTTTCATTCCCAGTTCTTCTCCTTTTTTGACAGCATGCTGAAAGAGTTCGAACCATTTATCGGAAAGATATTCAGTGATAAGCCCCGGGCGCGGATGGATAAATACCTGGCATGAGCCTGCATTTTTGAAGTCAGTGAGATATTTATCGATCTCCTCTTTTGTGATATCTGCATTCCACACAAAGAATGGTGCAGTTGTATATTCCGCAGATGGTGATTTGAACTGGGAGGAAAGTGAGGTAAAATCGGGCACACTGACCTCATTAATAACATTTTCCCTGCAGGAATTTAAAAGAAAAAAGCTTACAGAGAATATGAAAACAGGGGAAAAATGATTAAGTCTAACAGATTTCATAATAGTAAATAATTTTTTGTTCCTCAAAATGCTCCGGATAATCGGAGGCTGTAGTTACGCTGGGGCTGAATATCTCCGGGACGTCCCATATATTCAGTATTTGTAATATTTTTTACAGCAAGCGAAAGATTTAATAACCTGCTGACCTGGTATCCGACATTTCCGTCAAGCACCATGTATGCCTTATTATCATGCAGCCAGTAATCGTAAAATCCGGGCAGTATGCTCTCCCTTGTAAGCTCATTCAGAAAGACATCATCAATATTCAATATTTTTGACTTCACAAAAAGATCCAATCCTGCATCAAACTTCTTATAGGAAGAACCAAGACTTATCTTAAGGGAATGTTTCCTCCGGTATTTTAAATATGTATCAGTGTTTTTATGGGTTACCTGGTTGTACTGAACAGGATATATATACGTATAACCTCCGCTGAGAGTTGTGTTAAATCCCGCCAATGACCTGCTCAGAAGAAATTCCAGTTCATACCCGTAAACTCTCGACTGTTCTATATTTGCTGCCTGAAATCCGAAATCGTAATTACCGGTGATCTGGTCAGGGTAGGAGCCGAACAGAAACTCTATCATATCTTTGCTCTGAGAAAAGAAAAATGACAGATCTGCCTGGCCTTTAGTTTTACCCATAAGTACTCCCTGTTTAATGCCTATTTCCGAATTCCAGCCTGACTCAGGTTTTACATATGGATTCGGGAATATCTTTATGGAGCCAAGGGTTGTTGATGCAAATTTTTCTGCAATAGATGGGTATCTATAACCCTGACCGAATGAACCTCTTATGAATGTATACTCAGCTGCCTGCCAGTTTATTCCGGTTCTGAATACAGGAACAATTTTATCATGTTCTCCGTCAAGGGTATTTTGTTCAAGCCGGACTCCTGCAACCATCTTTAACCCTGGAATCAGACTTGCTTCCAGCTGGGCAAATCCTGCAATGTTTATTTCCTGATGATCGCCATAAAAGTGTGACAGTATTTTATTATAGCTTTCTGATATCCCCGAAATAACAGTAAAAATATCAGATAACCTGTAATTAAGTTGATATTCGGCATAAAGTGAGAAAGCATCTGAATTTTTATCTTTCCTTACGGGAAACCTGTTATCAGCTAACTGAAAACGGATGCGCAGATCGTGCTTAAGCGGTCCGTTATTATCAAAGGCTATATAGGGATCAATGTCTAAAAAACTTCCATGGAGCAGCGAAACAGTTGATGTATCCTGTATAAGAGCTCCCGTTGCTGCATTATTCCATAGAATGAAATCTCTCTTTGCGGTATAACCTGAATTAATATTTACTCCGTATGAAAGTCCCTTAACGACGAAATTATGATGTTTAAGCCTTACACTTACCCTTGCCAGTTTTTCATTATTATACTTCCGGTAACCATCATTATTAGAAAGATTTATTCCAATACCGACATCTGTCTTTCCAACTTTCTGCAGATGTGAGTAGGATAAATCAGAGAAAATTAATGGAGTTTGAGTCCATATCCAGTTTTTATCTGCCGGTTTTCCATAAATTCCCGTTTCGGCAAAGAACCGGGTAACAGGTATATTTGTTGCATCAGCGGTACGAAAGTTAATAACCCCGTTCAGGGCTGAAGAACCATAGAGTACCGATGATGCTCCTTTGATAATTTCAATCTGCGAAATATTTTCAAGTGGTAAAAATTCCCATTTTATATTTCCTGCATCGGATGATATTACAGGTAAACCATCAAGCAGGGCAAGAACCCTGCTTCCAACACCATAACTGAAACCGCTGCCTCCCCTTATTGAAGCCTGTCCATCCATTACCTCTATGCCAGGTGTTTTGGTAATCAGCTCCTGGGCGTCGGTAATATGAGTGTTTAAGAAATCCTTTGATTTTAGGACATCCATGGAGACAGTAAGCTCGGCAACCCTCTGTTCCGTTTTATTTGCGCTGATTACTATCTGCCCAATCTCGAGGATATCCATATCCAGGCCGATATCTAACTTAATTGTATCGCCTGAACCTACATTTGCTGTTTTTGTAACAGGCTTGTAACCAATAAATCTGAAGATAATATTTACCTTTCCTGTATCTGATTTTAGTAAGAAAGAGCCATTCTGATCGGTGATAGTGCCCTGATTTTTGTAAATAACATATACCCCACGAAGTAGTTCATGTGTATTATTATCAAATACTTTGCCCTCTATCACTCCCTGGGCAAAGGCAATATTCGAAATGAAGTTCAGGAATATTGCTAAAACGATAAAAGTGTATCTCATTATTTAGCCTTAAAGGTCATCCTGATATTTGTAGGAACACCTTGCGGATTCGGGTAAATTGTAGTCACTTTCAGAGAGATTGAGTTTAGTTCGACAATTTTGGTAGTGACCGGAATTGGAAGGGAATCTGTTGATATAACAAGTTCCGTTTCATCAAATGCAAATCTCCACGTGCCTGTGTACACTCCGAAAGTGCCGGTATAGTCTTTATTAAATTTGGCATCTCCCTTGAAATTTTTAAGTATTCCGTCAGGGCCACTGGCATCAACGCCGTTAGCAAGAAGACTGTCGCTGGCCCATGTCGGACCTGTCAAAAATTTGAAATTTTCAGATTGGGAATCTTTTTTACAGGAGGCCAAATAGAAGCATCCCGAAATTATCAAAAGAAGGACCAGGTTTTTCATATTGGCAGAATTTAAGCAGGTTCTGTGAATCTTTTTGTAGAACAATCTCACATTAATTCAGTTCACAAATTATGTTAATACTCAAAGATAGTAAACTTTAATTTATCATTTCATGGCAACATCCCGATTGCTATCGTTATGTGATATGAACCACAGGGAACAAAAACATTATTTAAGTTTCTTCAGGTCCCAGTCGGGGTACCATCTTATTACCGGGTACCCATTTTCCCATTCAATTGGGAGCCAGACATGTCTGCTGTCGGCAAGGTTCCCGGGATTCCACCTGTCGCCCATATAAATAAATGCATTCTTCTTACCGTGAACCTGAAGGATGAAGGTGCTCTGTGAACCAAAAGTAATTTTGTTCTCATCTTCAGAACCTCTGCACGGATTACCTATCGTTTTCCACTCCCCTGTCAGTTTTGATGCAACCGACAATCGCGCCGGATTGGGTTTCCATCCCGTAGTGCCGGAGGTGAACATATAGTATTTGCCTTTTGCAAAAAAGATTGCAGGTGCCTCATTTGAATCACCCGGTAAAACTCTGACGTACTTTCCCGTAAAATCAAGATAATCATCGGTAAGCTCAGAAAACTGAAGTGTCATGTTTTCTTCCGATGCATGGATATGATAAACTTTGCCATTCTTATCCACGAAAAGTGTCATGTCGCGCGACATCTGCCCACCTGCAAAATCACGTCTTACAAATAATCCCTTTTTTGCAGCAGCTTTCCATTCATCGGACCATGGTTTCAGGTCAGACTCACCTTGTACCGGCTTTTTATAGTCATCCGGAAAATTGAGAGGCCATACACCCGCATCAGGCCTGAGGCTGTGCAAATATTTATAAGGTCCTGTCACATTATCGCTTACAGCAACACCTGTCAGGGCTGCTTTATAGCCCTGTCCTTTTAATTCGTGATGAAACCACATTACGAACTTTCCGGTCTTTTGGTTGTAAAGAACCTTTGGCCGTTCGATTACACAACCCGGGACAAGGAGACTGGATGTGTCATTAATGACACGCAATGCAAGACCTTCATTGTTCCAGTTCATAAGGTCTTTTGATGAATAACAGCGTACTCCATAATTGGTTTTGTCTTTATCTGTACGAGGCAGTCTTGATTCTCCGAACCAGTAATATGTATCGTTATAATATAGTATCCCGCCACCATGTGCATTTATGTGCCTGCCCTGTGTGTCGGGCCATACGAGTCCGGGTTTAAATAAGGTATTCTGATCCTGACTTTTGAGCAGACAGAATATTAAGAGCCCCGATACTGTAAAAATTATTCTTTTTAAATTCAATTTCATACCTAAGGAATTAAATTGTTTCATAATAAGTCTTGCAGGTCTTGCGGTCCTGCAGGTCTTGCGGTCTGGTAATTTATTGCACGACTTGCACGACTTGCATGACTTGCACGACTTGCACGACTTGCACGACCTTTCAGATGGTGTTTGCAAAGATACTTATTTGATTATGTTGAGGAATATGTTTTAGAATATGGTTGATTCGTCATTTTTGTTTTATATTTTTGAAATAATAAAGTACAGGAATAATATGCAAAAAAAGATATGTTTAATGAGAAGCTTAATATTGCTATTCTTTTTAATAACTGAGATCACCGCACAGATCATTAATGCGCAAGCTGTGGTGGGGTTGGATAACTGGTTTAATAACGAAACCAATGTAAGAACAGGCAAACCTTTTCATTATTTATGGTCCGATACATCTCTAAGCGGATATTCAAGATGGGGTGATATATTCAGGAAAAGGGGTGCCAGAATCAGCACAATTGGAAAACCATATTCAGGAACGCTCAACAAAATAAATATTTATATCATTGTGGATCCTGATACTACTACAGAAGCTTCAGCTCCGAATTATATTGATCCTGAAGATATCAAAGCCATCAGACAATGGGTTGAGGATGGCGGTGTTCTTGCTGTTTTGGGGAATGATGCACCAAATTGTGAATTCACTCACCTTAATATGCTGATGAAACAGTTTGGTATGTCTTTTAATCATGTAACATTGCATCGCGTTAATGGTACTGCTTATGATATGGGAGCATGCTCTGATTTGCCGGATAATTCTCTGTTTAAGGGAGTTACTAAAATATATATTAAGGAGATCTCTGACATCAACCTGTCAGGGAATGCCAAACCATTACTAACTGAAAAGGGTAAAGTATTGATGGCAGAAAACAAATATGGTAAAGGATACGTTTTTGCTGTGGGTGATCCATGGATCTATAATGAGTATATAGATCACGACCTCCTTCCGGACAGTTTTAACAACCGTAAGGCAGCTGAGAATCTTACAGATTTATTATTGAGTTATGTTAAGAAGAGGTAAGTATACATCTTCCCTTTACAAAATACTTGCCTCTTTATTTAAAAAAAATATTTTTAATCTGAAATGAATAACATGAGCAAAGTCAGCAGACTCAGTGTCAGTATCTTCTTATTCTTTGCCCTGGTTTGGGTAAACAGAGATCTGGCAGCGCAGGAGATATCGAGTAAAACAACAATGGAGGCAATGGAGCTTGCCAACAAATATTTCACGGATAAATGGCCGGATGTCGGCAGGGAAATAGTTACAGATCGTGTCCGACCGAGTAATATATGGACACGTGCTGTTTATTACGAGGGATTGATGGCGCTGTACTCGATAAATCCCGATACTTCATACCTCAATTATGCCTTACGCTGGGGCAAAGCCCACAAATGGGGATTACGCGACGGCATAACAACAAGGAATGCTGATAATCAATGTTGTGCTCAAACATATATTGATCTCTACATGCTCGACAGGTACAAGGAGGAAAGGATAAATGATATCAGAGCATGTGTCGACAGCATGCTTGTAACCGACAAGATAGATGATTGGTGGTGGATTGATGCCTTGCAGATGGCAATGCCGGTCTTTGCCCGTCTTGGAAAAGTGTACATGAATGACAAGTACTACGACAGGATGAATGAAATGTATGAGTATACAAAAACAAAACTTGGCAAAAATGGCCTTTACAACGAACTTGATCATTTATGGTGGAGAGACACAACATTTATTCCTCCCTACAAAGAACCGAATGGAGAAAATTGTTACTGGGCAAGGGGAAATGGCTGGGTTGTGGCAGCGCTGGTCAGATCAGCTGATTTTTTACCAAGGAACAGTTCCTTTAAAAGGTCTTACATGAAAACTCTTAAAGAGATGGTTGAAGCTATCGCTCCTCTGCAGAGGTCAGATGGATTCTGGAATGTAAGCCTGAAAGATTCCAGTCATTTTGGAGGAAAGGAAGAGACAGGGACAGCCCTTTTCGTTTATGGGATGGCATGGGGAATAAACAATGGGGAACTGAGTAAGAAAGAATATCTTCCTGTTGTAATAAAAGCATGGAACGCTCTTGTAACAGAATCATTGCATCCGAACGGATTCCTTGGCTATGTTCAGGGAACAGGCAAAGAACCAAAAGATAGTCAGCCTGTAGGATACGATATTGTTCCCAATTTTGAAGATTATGGATTAGGATGTTTCCTGTTAGCCGGCACCGAGGTTTATAAGCTTGCCAAATCGATGGAACCGAAGGAAAAGAAAACGAAAGAGCCAAAGAAGCCAAAGGAGGAGAAAGGCAATAAAAGCAGTAAAGGCAGTAAAGGCAGTAAAGGCAGTTGAGGGGATGAGGTTATCAAATAAGGTTATTCGTACAGGAAAAGGACAGATTTTATCTGAATTTTACTAAAGATATTTTTGAATCAATAACTTATAACATCATGAAAAAGCTAGTTTTTATACAGGTAATCATCCTGATTTCAGTAATCGTTTGTTCCTGCACGCAAGATCCGACACTAAGAGAGGCTTCTCCTGCTTCAGCCAGAGTTTCAGAAGAAAGACTGACCCGTATTGATAATATGCTTCAGCAGGATATCGACAGCGGATGGATTGCAGGTGCCACTGGTTTTATTGCACGCGATGGTAAAATAATTTACGAGAAATCATTTGGCGTCAGTGATATTGAGTCAAAAACTCCTCTTAAGACCGATGATATTTTTCGCATCGCATCTCAGACAAAAGCTATTACAAGTGTTGCTGTGATGATGTTATTTGAAGAAGGGAAGTTTCTTCTCGATGATCCGATCTCAAAGTATATACCTGAATTTGCACATCCCAGGGTTCTTGATCAGTTCAATGAAAAAGATACAACTTACACTACTGTACCTGCTTTTCGTGAAATTACAATCAGGGATCTTCTTACACATACATCGGGGATTGATTATGCCGGTATCGGTTCCAGGAATATGGTAGCCATATATGCAAAAGCAAATATCCCGGGAGGGTTTGGTACAGATAAAATGGTACTCGGAGACAGGATCAGGGCCCTTGGCAAATTGCCACTTGTACATCAGCCAGGCGAAAGGTTTACTTATGGACTGAATGTGGATGTGCTCGGTTACCTGGTTGAAATACTATCAGGAGAAACCCTTGATCATTATTTTCAGAAGCATATATTCGAGCCACTTGGCATGAACGACACCTATTTTTACATTCCTTCATCAAAAGCTGACAGGCTGGTGAAAGTGAGTGCGGAAGATAAAGATCATCACCTGGTTAATGCTCCGGAGGCATTTGTGAGTTATCCTTTGATTAAGGGGACCTATTTTTCAGGCGGAGCCGGACTAAGTTCTACTATAAAAGATTACGCAACCTTTCTGCAAATGCTTCTTAATAAAGGTGAATATAATGGAAAGAGACTGCTTGCAAGCCGCACTGTTGATTTAATGACCTGTAATCAGATTGGCAATCTTAACCTTGGAAGGGACAAATTTGGTCTGGGTTTTGAGATCACCACAAAAGAAGGCCAGGCAAAACTTGGAGTTTCTGAAGGATCATTTGCGTGGGGTGGTTATTTTGCAACAACTTACTGGGCCGATCCTAAAGAACACCTGGTTTGCCTTCTTTTTATGCAGCAATCTCCGCTGGCTCATTCTGAAATACAGGATAAGTTCAGGGTGCTGGTTTATCAGGCACTCGACGACTAGTAAAAACAGACTCATCGCTCAACGCTGAACGCTCAACGCTCAATGTCTTTTCATTGCCGTTATTGTAACCGGTCCTATCAGTCCTGATTCCTGAGGCAGCCATTGTGATGCATCAAATAATCCGTCTTTGCTGTTCTGCCTCAGATGAGCAGGGTAGTTTATATTATAGAATTTTTTCCAGTGAATGTTGTTTCTGTCAAGATAAGCTATACGGTTAGCAGCCAGGTTAGAAACTTTTATTTCAAGATAATTAATTGTTTTAAGTTGTGAATTTTTTATAATTATCTGGAAAGCGGGACCTATTAAACCGGCTATCTCTTTACCATTGAGAAAGATCCGGGCACTCTCGCAGACTTTTCCCAGGTCAAGGAGCCATGCATCTGCTTTCCCTTCAGGCTTTCTGATAGTGATGGAATATTTTGCCGTACCGGAAAAATTCTTCACATCATTGCCACCCAAGGCTGTCCATGATACCAGATTCTCTGTCTTAACCGGATGAGGAAGAACTGGCCCTCCTTCAATAAATTCAACCTTCCATTTTCCCATAATCTCCATCGCTGGTAAAATATCATCATAATATTCAAACTTTTTACCGGTTGGTTCAGAACGGTATGTCTCAATAATAATTGATTCACGTGGCAATAACCTTGCATAGACTTCAAGATTTCCCGAACCTGTTATCCGCGTTTTGGTCAACCCATATTTCCCGGTCATCGGGTTGAATATTGCAGAGGACTTTCCCGTAGCTGTTACCGGTATCCAGCCGTCAAACTTTTTTCCTGACTGGTTAAGGATGAAATAGCAATAGCCATTTTCAGTTGTCCTTCTCGAAAATCTGAGTCCTGCATCAGTCATAGTCTCCCCTGGTATGCCAGCAAATGCCAGCAATTGCTTTATGTCATCTCCTGATATAATTTTACCCGTACCAATATCTGCCTGTTTTATGCCGTTTATTCCCGTTTCTATAAAATTCAGCGTTTTAACGAGAGCGTGAAAATTAACCCGGTTTGAATCAAGATTTGCCCAGCCTGATACATCTTCAGGAAGATTCCTGAAAAAAATAATTGTTGCCCCTTCTTCAGCGAGTCTTATTATTTTGGTAAATGTATTTAATGGAATATACCTGCAACCAGGTACTATTAGTGTTGTGTATATACTTTCGCCACTTGTATGAATTTTTCCGGCATTGACAACTGATCTGCTTATCTGAAGATCCGATATATAGTCAAATAGATGACCCTTTTCATCCATTACTTCTGCTGCGGTTTTGAAAGGAGTTCCGTCAAAAAGCGGACTGACAGCATCAAAATGTTCAAGCAAAGTATTATGGTATTCAGAAAACCTGTCAAAAATCGGGAAATACATCAGTATGTCATTGTCAGGCTTAGAAGATTGTGTAAACGATTGAACACGGGAAATATAGTTATTAATTACAGGAAAATCGTTCCAGAAGCTGTTAGCGGGAGTGAATTCCGTTGAAGCATAAAACAGAAACCCGGGCCATGGCTCATTCTGTGGGGAAAAACATGTACCATGATAGAAGATGTGATTGACTCCTGCTATAAAACACTGATCAACAGCTTCTTTTACATCACCCAGGGTGGACGAAAAATGTTCCCCCAGCCAGGTAGCTGCTTCCGCTGAGGCATATTTCTTCCCTGTAACGTTGGCCGCCGAAGCAGCAAATTTCATTCTGAGAATATCTGTTCCTTCCGTTTCAGGAATATCTGAGGCTGCATAGAGATCAAGGATATTTCCGGGTGAACCATGCGCCTGATCGCGGGTGATCTTACCCTGTTTATGGACCCAGTCTGTCCATCCTTTTGTGAATTTATCAAGTATAAGATCTGATATTGTCTGGCGATAGTCGCACAACACCCTGGCATTTTTTACTGAATTATCTTGCTGGAACAGGGCTGGAAGATTATATTTAAGGTCATAGCCCCTCCTTGTCTTAAACTCTTTGAATATATCCGGAGTCCAGTCTGCCTGGCCTCGGGCATCGTCAACTTCGTAGGAATCATTGAAATAGCCCCTAAGATAACTTAGGTCATAATCGCTGAAGGCATTACTAAAATGGCTGAGGTAATCATTTATTGCCTTTCCTGAAAAATGATCAATCACATAGCCCTCACCTCCGGGACCGGCCCTTTCCACCATTTTTCCGTGCCACCCTTCAAAAACTGCATAAAGAGTCCATATACCAGCAGGAGCAGTCCAGTCAAGTATGCCGGATATATCTACTCTGTCAGTCAGGTCATCTGCCTTTCCGTCGTCTGAAAATGCCATTAATGCCTGTAATGGCAATTGTTTCTGAAACCTTACCTGGTCAATGGCAAATGGTAGATAAGCAATGCATTGCATATCTACTGCTGAAATATCGGGACCGTCGGGACCATTATACCTGATAAATGGTTTCTGGGTAAATACGACAGGTTCAGTCATGCTTTCACCACCTGTTAATTTCCATGTTTTATAAGTGACATATTTACTGGCATCGTTGTTTGTAACCCAGGGTCCGCCAAAGGGCCAGCTGGAAGAGTTAGCAAGATCAATACCGATATTCAGCCTTTTAGCCTCATTAAGTGTATAGACAAACATCTTCATCCATTCCGGCGAGAGAAATTTGATAAATTTATCTTCTTCTCCTTTAACCCCATAAATTACAGTCAGCTCCAGTCCTCCAAGTCCTGCTTTATCATATTGCTCAAGTGCTGTTGTGAGATCCTTTTGATTAACTATACTCCCCGGCCACCACCACCTGGTCCACGGTTTAGTTTCACGGGTAATCTCAGGCCACGATAAAGGAGCCTTTAATTGCTGGCCATTCAGAACCTGTGATATCAGCAAAAGCAGGAAAATCGAAATTTTATATTTCATTTATTGAAAATTATAAAATTTTCTTAAATATACTTGAAAATCAAAATCATATTGAATACTTTTTGCAAAATTGCGGTTTATTACATAACCAACCATGATAATGAAAAATGTTCTTATATGTGTTCTGATGTTATTGGATATAATATCTGTTAATGCCCAGCTTACTGAAGTTGCTTACCTGTCGGGAACTGACAAAGATCATACCGTGCAATGGGATTTCTTTTGCACAAATGGTCGCAACAGCGGAAAATGGGAGAAAATTGCTGTTCCATCGAACTGGGAACTTCAGGGATTTGGAACATATCATTACGGAATGACTGATCTTAATGCCAATGAGAAAGGTTTGTATAAATATGATTTTACTGTTCCGGCAAAGTGGAAGGAGAAGAGGGTTTTTATAGTTTTTGAAGGGTCAATGACAGATACAGAGGTAAAAATTAATGGTAAACTTGCAGGTCCCCTACATCAGGGTGCATTTTACCGCTTTAAATATGATATTTCTGATCTGCTTAATTATAATGGCATGAATCTTCTTGAGGTAACAGTCAGTAAGGAATCATCGAACGAAAGTATCAACAGGGCTGAAAGAATGTCTGACTACTGGGTTTTTGGCGGCATCTTTCGTCCCGTTTACCTTGAAGCTGTCCCATCACAGTTTATCGATCATGTTGCAATAGATGCAAAGGCTGACGGATCATTCTATATGGATGTCTTTGTTAAGGGTAAGGGAAAAGCTAACCGCATCGACGCTCAGATTCAGACGATTGACGGGAAAATCTTTGGTAATGCTCTTTCTGTAAAGATAAGTACTGATAACGCCGGAAGGCTGATATTAAAAGATAAATTCATCAATCCTGCACTCTGGAATCCTGAATTTCCAAACTTGTATAAGGTTGTCGTAACTCTTAATTCAGATAAGAAAGTAATTCATACAATAACACAAAAATTTGGATTCCGTACAATTGAAGAGAAGCCAGGCGACGGATTTTATGTTAATGACAGGAAGATCATGTTCAAAGGAGTTTGCCGTCATACTTTCTGGCCATCGTCAGGACGCACAAGCAGTAAGCAGCTGGCGATTAATGATGTTAATCTGATGAAGGATATGAATATGAATGCAGTGCGAATGAGTCATTATCCGCCTGATCAGTATTTTCTTGATGTTTGCGATTCAATGGGGATGTTTGTCCTTGACGAATTGGCGGGATGGCAGAAATTCTATGATACGCCAACAGCAAAGAGACTGGTAAAAGAGATGGTCGTCCGTGATGTAAATCACCCATCAATTATATTATGGGATAATGGTAATGAAGGAGGATTCAATAAAGAGGTACGAGGTGATTATGCTCTTTATGATCCGCAGAAAAGGACTGTTATCGAGCCATGGTCAATTATAAACGGAACAAATACAAAGCATTATCCGGGATATAAATATGTTGAAAATGCTTTGAGCAAAGGGAAGGATATATATTTCCCTACGGAGTTTCTCCACGGGCTTTATGACGGAGGACTGGGCTCAGGTCTGGATGATTATTGGAAACTAATGATTTCAAAAAAACTTTCGGCAGGCGGTTTCCTGTGGGTTTTTGCTGATGAGGGGGTAGAGCGCCGCGATTTAAATGACTCGATTGACACCTATGGAAATTCTGCTCCTGATGGTATCCTTGGTCCTTATCACCAGAAAGAGGGTAGCTTCTATACAATAAAGGAAATCTGGTCGCCTTTATATTTTCAGGATAAAACACTTCCGCCTGATTTTTCAGGGCAGTTTAAAATAGCAAACAGGTACCTTTACACAAATCTGAAGCTATGTAAGTACACATATGAGCTTATCCGTTTTGATGGCATTTTCCCGAAACTGGAACAGATTAAAAAAGGTGGTGCCATAGTGCCCCCTGATATTGCCCCGGATTCTGATGGAGTCCTTGCCATCGACCTTCCCGCCGACTGGAAAACATATGATGCATTATATGTTACGGCAACAGACCAGTATGGTCGTCAGATCAATACATGGTCGTGGAATATTTCAACGCCAGCCGATTGCAGTAGTCGTTTTGTGAAATCATCCAGGCAAAATGTAACACTTTCAGAGAAAGATAGTCTTCTTGCTTTGATTTCTGGTTCAACAACTGTCATATTCAATAAGAGTACAGGTTCATTAATCGGAGTCACGAATGACGGAAAACCAATTTCTTTCAGCAGCAATGTACTCTTTGCCGGCTTTAAAAGTTCATTTAAATCACTTAAGCACTATTACAATGGTGACTCATATGTTATTGAACTAACTTATGACAGCTCATGCTATGTCAAATGGACCATGATGAAAGGCGGATGGCTGAGGCTCGATTACCAATACGCACCAAAAGGATCGCTTAATTATGCAGGTATTACTTTCAATTATCCCGAATATCTTGTAAACGGAGCTTTGCTACTTGCCAATGGTCCTTACCATGTATGGAAGAACAGACTCAAAGGTATACAGTTTGGATTCTATAACAAGAAGTATAACAATACCATAACCGGGCAAACATGGGATTATCCGGAATTTAAGGGATATTATTCTAATTTTTATGCGGTTGAGATCCTTACAAAAGAGTTGCCTATAACGGTAGTTTCAGGAACAGGCAGTCTCTACCTGCATCTCTTTACCCCTGAAGCAGCAAAGTACTCAACAGGAAAGGGAATAGGATCAGGAGGGATGGTCAACCCACCCTTCCCTTCGGGAGACATTTCATTCCTGCATGCAATTAGTGCAATTGGCACAAAGTTTTCAAAACCTGAAACTGAAGGGCCCCAGGGAGAAAAAAATTTATATGATGGGAAAGAAACTCTTAAAGGCACTCTGTATTTCAGATTCGGAGAGTGATCTCATCCCGATCACACCTTTAAAAAGATCTTGTTCTTAAATAGTATATACAGAAATACCCATCCAATGGCTGTAATACCTATGCCATTGATAAGAGGAGCCCGTGCTTCCGGCATAATGTTAGTCAGTCCTCCGAAAAAGAAATTATTGGCCGAATATTCCTTCTCCTCCCATGATCCAGAACATATCGAATCCGCGTAATGCATCAAGTGAGTACAACCGTTTGGTTGCCGGTTTGTTCACGTTTTCCATTGATAATTTTTTGATTTAGAGTTAATAAGTTTTATGGGTTAAAAGTAATTGGCTGACATGTGGAGAGATTATGGGATCACTCTCAGGACTCATTATGAGCCACCCAAAGATATTATTTTTTACCATTTAACAGACTCTGGTAAACATTTAATAGTTCTTCTCTGATGTTTTCCTTATCGAACTGGGAAAGTAAACGACTGGAAATCATTACCCCTTCATTATAAAATTGCCTGTTATGAATCATTCTTCTTGTTAGTCCGATGAACTCTTCGGTATTTCCTGCTTTAAGATATGGATATTTATACAATAATTCGTATTCTTTTATATCCCTGAAAATGACAGGAATTCCTGAAGCAGCTGCTTCCATTGGAGCCAGAGGGCAGTTTTCCTGGTATGATGGGAAAAGCATCAGGTCTCCTGCAGAATAAACATAAGGCATATCTTCCAGTTTTATGGAACCGGTACTGATAAAATTGTCTCCTGCCTTACTTATTTTTTCATTTATTCTGATAATCCCTTCTGAAAGACCTCCAAAAGGTCTTCCTCCTACCCATACAAATTTTATTTCAGGAATAGCTTCAGCAATATCGATGAAATCATCAACTCCCTTTCTTCCAGTCAGCTGACCTACTCCTAGAACAACAAATTCGTTTTCTGATAAACCAAGCATCTTTCTGCCATGCTTTCTTTTTTCTTTTGTCCTCTTCCATGTATCAATATTAATAGGATTATAAATCTTTACTATGCGGGTTTTGGCACCGGTATCCATTATTGCTTTTTCAACTGAAGGTGATATGGCAATACAAACATCAGAATATGAGTAGACTATCTTTAAACCCAATTTTACAGCAGGCATAAAAACCCGCCAAAATGGTAAAGATCCTTTTATCGAATCAGGTATTACATGGACCGTGAAAACTCTTTTGCCTTTGTATTTTCGTCCTTTCCAGATATAGTAAAGCCCATAGGTATGACCGTGGCAGATATCACCTCTGCCTTCATTATTTATAACTACTTCAACATCATTTTTTTCCCTTAGAAGCTGGATATGGTCTATGAAAGCCGTATGTACACCTGTTGCTTTCATAATGAACGGAGTTTCTGAAATTACATGAATTTTCATAACTCTAACCCGGTTAATGAATGGTGTGCTCTTGTAGCTTAAACTATTTCAGTGAGCATCAACTACTTATTTTTATTTATAACTAAATATTTTCCTGTAAAATAACCTTAGAAGTACAATGCATAATAATATCACAAGAACAGCAACCATAATATATTTGAAATCGCCAATATTCTTTATAAAAATGTTCCAGAAAGGGCCAATTAAATGACCAGTCAAAACATAAACTGAGGCCCAGGTCAAAGCGGAAATAAATGCTATTGGTAAAAATATCCTGGGTTTTACCTGTATCAAACCTGTAATTACTGAAGTATATCCTCTTGTAAAAGGGGTAAGCCGGAAAATATATATACTAAAAAGACCTCCGGAAGAAATTTTTGAGGAAAGCTTATCAATCAGACTGGTAGATATTGGTATCCATTTTGGCTTCTTTTGAATAATAACGGTTCCGGTTTTATAAAAAAGAAAATAAAGCAAACTGGTTCCAATAAAATCGGCAGATATCGCAGTAAGAATTACATAAGGCAGAAAAAGTAACCCCTTAAATGACAGATAACCTGAGAATAAGAGTAATAGCTCATTAGGAAATGGATTTGGCATGCCTATCTCCTGAAGGAAAACCAGGATTAAAATTGCTAAATAACCGTATCTGGTAACATAATAAATTAATTCTTCGGGCATATCTCAATTGGAATTTCTATTTCGATTATTCTCAATATGCAAGAGCTTTTATTAACCTTTTATTCTAAAACATATCATCCACGAAAAGATTCTGAAACATTATCTGAAAGAAGAATTACATGGAATAATTTGAACAATATTCTTATCTTATAAATTTAAACAAAAATTTTAAACATATTAATACATATTAATGCATGGGGCAGGTTCCTGTCCATTCGGGGTAACTTTATATAAATTTTCAACATGGCATAGAAATATAATATCTGAAAAGATTCTATATTGCAATCTTTTTTAAGATATGATACTCCATAACTGTACAAAATCCCAATTGTGTAATTAATTAATCTTGTATAATAGTACAATGAAATCACATAGAAATATCCAATGCCTGATATTTACACTTATTATTGGCTTTCAGAGCTTACAAGGACAGATTTTAAGGGATACTGCTGATATTAATCTGATAAAAAGAGGGGTAGATTGTATATACAATATGCAGTTTGAAAAGGCAAATGAAATTTACAGAAAGATCAGTCATACTTTTCCTGAAAGCCCAATTCCTTATCTTTTTAAAGGCCTGATCATTTATTGGGAAAATTATCCTCTTCTTCCGTATTCACCTGAACGTAACTCCTTTGAAGATAATATGCGCAAAAGCATGGATATCTGCGAAAAAAAGAGCGATAAAGATGAAGATTATGCGGAATATCTGCTTACAGATCTTTGCGACAGGGGAATGCTATTAATGTTTTATGCAGATAATGGGCTAAGTATGGATGTGTTTTCGCTGGCTAGAAGTACTTATCATTATATCAGGCTTAGTTTTGATCATACTTCAAAATATAGCGATTTTTATTTTTTTACAGGTCTTTATAATTATTACCGCGAAGAATATCCTGATGATCATCCAGTTTATAGACCTCTGGCCGTCCTTTTTCCAAAGGGGAATAAAGCAAGAGGCCTGAAAGAGATACAAATAGCTGCAAAAAATTCTATATTCCTGAAAGCCGATTCATATTCCTACCTGTCGTATATATATATCAGTTTTGAAAATGATTTTGATAAAGCCTTATTTTTTAACAGGACTTTGCATGATTTGTATCCCGCAAATCTTTTATTCCAGTCTGAATATATAAAAAACCTCTTACTGGAAAAGAAATATTCTGAGGCTGAACACCTTATTAGCATTTGTGATCTTGAAAAAAGTAACCAATACTTCATTGCTCAGTTATCAGTTTTGAATGGGATTATACAGGAAAAGGTATATAAAGACATTGAAAGAGCTAAACAGTTATATGACAAAGGGATAACGTACCTTCAGGCATATGGGGAGTTTGGCAATGAGTACCAGGCTTATGCTTATTTTGGACTCAGCAGGATCAGTGCTATTAATGGAGATAAGAGCAACAGAAAGAAATATAGAAAAAAAGCTGTTAGCATGGCCAGCTATAAGAAGGTGAATTTCGATGATTGACAGCCATAGCCATCTGAAAGAAATAAATTATTTTGATTATTTATTTTAGAAGCAGGTTTTCAATCTCTATCCACGATTCTACTCTTCTGTGCCTTGTTTCTGTCACGTTCATATTATGAGGCTGGGTGAACAACAGAGTCTCCCCAATGAAGTTATCAAGATTTTTAAAATGATCGTCTATCATCAGATCGCCTTTGATGATTTCTTTTCTTCCGCAGAACACAACCTGTTTCCAGCTGATATACGGATAGTGTTCTTCAAGCCATAGTTGTTTGTCGGTCAGGCTTACCGGAAATTCGGTTGCCATCGAAGTAACTATTACTTCATATTTATCGTTAAGTTCCTTAAGAACCCTCTGACTATCAGACATAACAGGCATCCCGCGGAAAAATCCCGGGGTATTAACCCAATTGAGAAGATTTGGAAATGCTTCTGCTTCTTTCAACCCGATTATATTCTGAAGAACTATCCTTTTACCTGATTCTGTCTCATGAAGATCCAAAAATCTGTGATAAACATCCGCCAGTACACCATCCATATCCACCAAAATCCGTTTCATCCTTTTTAATTTAAAGTGCCTGGATTGCCAAGAGTGCTCAGAGTCTTTGACATTTTGGTAATTTTAAGTTGCAAAATAGTTATTTTTTATGATTTTAAGTTTTGGAATATTTGCATTATATGAGAACCTGTTAGGGGCTGTTGTAAAAGTCTTTTTTAACCGCAAAGAGCTCTAATTAGGCGCAAAGTGCGCAAAGGTAAAATATTTATCTCCAGCTCTTTGCGATCTTCGCGCAAACCTTTTGCGACCTTTGCGGTTAATGGATTTAGTTTTTTTAAAAAATATAACATATATTGTATCAATGCTTTGTATTAATTAATTATTTAATAACTCATATAATGAAAATAAAAAAATTTTCCTTTTTAATTTTTATAATAATATTTCTTTCTCAATGCAGGACTAAAGAGGAGGGAATAATAATGACTGTAAACGGACCTCTTTCTACAAAGGATATGGGAATAACACTCACACATGAACATATTCTGGTTGATTTTATCGGGGCAGATTCGATTAATGAAAGCAGGTGGGATAAATCACAGGTCATTGAAAGAGCATTGCCATTCCTGAAAGAGATCAGGATGGCAGGCTGTAAGACATTAGTGGAATGCACTCCGGCATTTCTTGGAAGGGATCCACTTCTGTTAAAGGCGCTGTCAGATTCTTCAGGCCTGAATATTCTGACAAATACAGGGTATTACGGAGCCGGTAATAATAAGTATCTGCCTGACTTTGCTTTTACTGAGACTGCCAATGAACTTTCCGGAAGATGGGTCAGAGAATGGACAGACGGAATCGATGACACTGGAATTAAGCCCGGCTTTATTAAGATAGGTGTTGCAGGCGATAGTTTATCAGATCTGCATAAAAAGCTCGTAATTGCTGCAGCCCTGACGCATCTGGCAACAGGACTGACAATTGCATCACATACCGGACCTGCAATACTGGCCTTTGAAGAGATTGATATTCTGAAAAACGAAGGAGTATCGCCTGAAGCATTCATTTGGGTTCATGCCCAGAATGAAAAAGATCACAGTAACCATGTAAAAGCTGCAAAGATGGGAGCATGGGTCAGTCTCGATGGTATTAACGATGATAATATTGCAGAATATATAAGTATGTTAAAGAATATGAAAGACAATAACCTTCTTAAAAGGGTTCTTTTATCGCACGATGCCGGCTGGTATCATCCGGGTGAGGAGAATGGAGGAGATTACAGGGGATATGCAACACTTTTTAAAAAGCTTATCCCAAGGCTTAAGGAAGAAAAATTCTCCGATACTGAAATCCATAATCTGTTAGTCAATAACCCGGCTTCGGCTTTTCTAATTAAAGTCAGAAATCTAAAGGACACAAGGCAGTAAAAAGTATAAGTTAGTTTACAGTTATTAGTTTGATTTATTCTATTTTTACCTGTAATTAGGTGATTTTTGACATAATGAATGTTTAATATTGATAAATCCAGGGTAAATTATGAAAACAACCAGTCATTCAGTTTATTGCCAATACCGGGTATCATTTAAATGTATTGCTCTTGCATTTTATCTATTTTCATGTATAATCGTAAATGCACAAACAGAGAAGGATTCAGGAGTAAAACTTGTTCGGGTTGATGAAAAGCATAAGGTTGATATATATGTAAATGGAAGTTTTTTCACATCATACCAGTATCCTGGCAACATTGAAAAACCATTTTTGTTTCCTGTGCTAGCCCCTGACGGATCAGTTATCACCAGGGGATATCCCGTTGAGCCAAGGAAAGGAGAACGTGTTGATCATCCTCATCATATAGGGATTTGGTTTAACTATGGCAATGTCAATGGTCTGGATTTCTGGAATAACTCATCAGCTATACCGTCTGATAAAAAGGATCTTTACGGGCATATCGTTCATCAGAAGATTGTAAAGGCAGAAAGCGGGAAGAAAGGCATTCTTGAGGTGCTAACGAATTGGGATGACAACAAGGGAAATACCCTTTTAAGAGAGGATGCAAAATACATTTTCTCAGGTGATGAGAATTCACGCACAATTGATCATATCTCAACGCTGACTGCCATAAATGGGCCGATCACTTTTGGTGACAGCAAGGAAGGGATGTTTGCAATAAGAGTAGACAGGGCATTTGAGATGTCTTCAAATGAATCGTTGATATTTACGGATGACAAGGGTAATCCTACAACGGTAAAAGCCACTGATAACGAAGGCGTAACTGGTATGTATACTTCGAGCCAGGGATTAAAAGGAGATGCTGTTTGGGGAACCAGGAATAAATGGGTTTTATTGTCAGGAGTGAAGGACAATGTTCCCATATCGATGGCCATCTTCGATAATCCTAAGAACATCGGTTATCCTGCCTATGCTCATGCAAGGGGATATGGACTTTTCGCCTTCAATAATCTTGGACAGAACTCTTATGACCCTAAACAGGAGACAAAGAGTTTTAAACTTGAAAAAGGAGAATCAATTACTCTCTACCATAGATTCTATGTGCAATCGGGTTCTGTTCTTACACCCGAAAAAGCCGATAAAATTTTCACCGAATTCTCAAAAACCTATTAGTATGAAAAACCTGACAAACCCTAAGTGGAGCCTTGCTCTTATTTTTGTATTTCTTCTTATTTCTGCATCTGTAAAAGGGTACGGTGCAATAACTGAAAAACAGCAGTATTATGAGATAAAAATTTACCGTGTAGCTGATAAAACGCAGGAAGCCAGGGTAGATGCTTATCTTAAAGATGCTTTTCTTCCGGCGCTTCATCGTGCAGGTATTGCAACAGTGGGTGTATTTAAACCGGTTGAGGCCGACACTGCTTTTGGCAAGCTTATTTATGTATTCATCCCGTTTAGTACAATGGATCAGTTTAAGCAGCTGCCGGATTTACTTGGTAAGGATAAGGTTTATGCTGAGGCAGGAAAATCATTTTGCGATGCTCCGTGGGATCAGCCTCCTTATGTAAGGATTGAAAACGTTCTCTTAAAAGCCTTTATTGACATGCCGCAGTTTGTTGCTCCAAAGTATTCTTCACCTGCCTCTGAAAGAATCTATGAATTACGTAGTTATGAGAGTTCAACAGAAGCGAAAGCCATTAAAAAGATTCAGATGTTCAACCAGGGTGGTGAGATCGCATTGTTTAAAACCCTCGATTTTAATCCTGTATTTTTTGCAGAGGTACTCGTCGGAAGCCATATGCCGAATCTGATGTATATGACTACATTCTCTGACATGAAATCACATGATGAACACTGGAAAGCTTTCGTAAGTTCCGATGGCTGGAAGAAACTATCAGGAATGGATGAGTATAAAAATACAGTTTCGAAAGCAAATCCGTACCTGCTTCATCCTACATCGTATTCGGATTTTTAAAAAGACATGAACTCACCCCCTTTGCCCCCCTCTCTGCGTTGCAAAGAGGGGGAATAAAAGGGGATGAGTTCATGAATTGTTAAACAGGAATGTCTATTTGCGAAATTGCCTCTTCCACTTCGGCATCTGTTAGTTCATGATCAGGAAGATTATTCTCAAAATACTTCTCATAAGCAGAGATGTCGAAGTGCCCATGTCCGCTTAAATTAAATAGTATAGTTCTTGACACACCTTCCAGGTCGGCTTTTCTGGCTTCATCAAGCGCTCCCGCGATGGCATAGTTTGATTCGGGAGCCGGCAAAATACCTTCAGTTCTTGCGAAAAGAACTCCTGCTTCGAAACATTCCCTCTGCATTTTGGCTTTTGCCTCAATAAATCCGTCTTTGAGGAGCTGACTGACAAGAACACCTGCCCCATGATACCTCAAGCCACCAGCGTGTATCTTTGCAGGCATGAAATTATGACCGAGAGTGTACATAGGAAGTAAAGGAGTCATCCCGGCTGAATCGCCAAAATCGTACATGAATTTTCCTTTAGTAAGTTTAGGGCATGAGGCAGGCTCAACTGTAACGAGTCTGATATCCTTTCCGTTAACCAATTTTTCTCTTAAGAATGGAAAGGCAATCCCGGAGAAATTTGATCCTCCGCCAAAACAACCTATTACAACATCAGGGTAATAACCCGCTTTTTCCATTTGAATAAGAGCCTCTTGACCGATTATGGTCTGATGGAGGATAACATGGTTGAGGACACTACCCAGGGAGTATTTTGTATATGGATCCTGAATAGCTACTTCCATGGCTTCAGATATTGCTATTCCCAGGCTTCCCGGTGAATCGGGATCCAGTTCAAGTACTTTTCGGCCGGCCACTGTCATCGTGCTTGGTGAAGCAACTACTTTGGCATTATATGTATTCATCATTAATTTACGGCCCGGTTTCTGGTCATAGCTGACCTTTACCATGAAGACCAGCAGTTCAAGGTCGAAGTGATTGCATGCGTAACTCATTGCAGATCCCCACTGACCCGCTCCTGTCTCTGTTGTTATTCGTCTTACTCCCTCTTTCTTGTTGTAATAAGCCTGAGCGATGGCGGTATTTGCTTTATGAGAACCTGAATAATTTCCGCCTTCATATTTATAATAGATTTTGCTTTTTGTCCCAAGAGCTTTTTCAAGGTTTGTAGCCCTGAATAGAGGAGAAGGACGATAGCTCCGATAGAGGTCGAAAACCTCATCAGGTATATCGATATACCTTTCAGTCGACACCTCCTGTTTAATTAATTCCATGGGAAAAACTGCGGCAAGGTCCTGCGGACCAACTGGTTGCTTTGTGACAGGATGAAGTGGGGGCAAAGGTTTATTGGGCATATCGGGTTGGATATTATACCATTGCCTCGGCATTTCACTTTCGGTTAATAAAATTTTTTTTGTTTTTTCCATTGTATATAAATTTAAGGTTAGTAAATAAAAAGGGCACGCTGTGAACAGCGCGCCCTTATAAATATATAATAAATGTTTTATAATGGCTTATTTCACAGCATCATTCTCAGAGCTGCGCCAAGACCAGATATAAAGCATTTTCCGTATCATGAAATCAAAAATAATAAAAAATCAGAGATAAAGACAAAAATTCGGCTTTTTTTAATTGATTTTTTGACAAATGACAAAAAGTTAAATATTAAAGCCCGGTTTTAAATTATTATTGAACCAGTGCTCCAAGATTATGTAAATCGTCAAAAAAACCCGGATACGATTTGGCGACACATTGTGAATCCCTTATTGATACTCCGCCTTTTGCTCCAAGGGCTGTAACTGCAACAGCCATTGCTATGCGATGATCTTCATGAGATTCTACATGTGCACCTGAAGGCTGACCTCCTGTTACAGACATAATATCATCCTTTATTTCTACCCTGATATTCATTTTCCCGAATTCCTCTTTTAGTGTTTTCGCCCGGTCACTCTCTTTATATATCAGGCGTGACACACCTTTAATGTTTGATATACCATCGCAAAACGATGCCAGTGCAACGAGCGGAGGAAAAAGATCAGGTGATTCTGTGGCATCAAAATCAAATGCTTTCAGCACTGATCTGGAAATTTCAATCTTTTCGCCATCGATTTTCATCTTTGCACCGGCAGCCATAAGTGCCTTGATAATTGCCTTATCACTCTGCATACTGTCAGTATTAAGCCCCTGTATTGTTAATTGTCCGTTAATAGCACCGGCGACAAGTAAAAAAGAGCCACCGCTCCAGTCGCCTTCCACAGTATAATCCCGAGGTATATATTTTTGATTACCAGGTATCTGAAACAGTTTATAGCCGGTGTTGTGAACAGTTATTCCGAATGATTTAAGTATCTCGATAGTCATATCTATGTAAGGCCTGCTCTTCAGGTTATTGACTTTTATCTCGGAGTCTCTGGCCGCAAGCGGAAGGGCCATCAGAAGGCCAGTCAATAACTGACTGCTTACTGATCCGTCAATCTCGCAATTACCGCCGGATACTGGTCCATGAATTGTGACAGGAGGAAATCCTTCGGAGCTGGTGCATTTTGCGCCCAGCTGATTCAGAGCTTCTTCGATCATGTACATTGGTCTTTTTTTAAGAGAGCTTGCACCTACCATTGTAACCTCAACAGGATAAAGAGCAGCAATGGGAGAGAACATACGTATAGCCAGACCAGATTCCCCGCAATTAAGTTTGGGTTCTTTCAGAACTACCGAACCGGTTATTTTCAACTCATCGGGTTCCGGTTCTACTTTTGCTCCCAATCCCACAGCTATACTCATAGCTGCTAACGAATCGTCGCAATAGGAGGGGTTGTGGATAACACTCTGACCGTCAGCCAGTAGGGCGGCTGCGATAGCTCTTTGAGTCATGCTTTTTGATGTTGGAGCTTTTACCTGGCCTTTTATTGCAGACGGTTCAAGATGTCTTTCCATGTTTTTATTTATTATCGGCGGTGCTTTGAACGCCATTATTCATAACCTTCATCTGGTGGTTAATTGACTCCTGGTGAATTGCTTTGAAAATAGTGTCAATCAGTTCAGCACTAAGTCCTTTTGCAAGTCCCCTGGCTACAACTTTTTTAATGATCTCATCCCACCGGGTACTTTGCAAGATAGTGATATTATTTTCCTTTTTATAATGCCCTATAGTTTCTGATACTTTCATTCTCTTCTCCATCAGATCAAGCAGGTGGTCATCGTACACATCGATCTGTTGTCTGAGTTCCCCGAGAACATCAAGCAATTTAGGATCGGAAGTGTTCGGACTCCTGAGGATTAGTCTGCTTAGCAACTCTTTCAGGTCGTTAGGTGTGATTTGTTGTGCTGCATCTGAAAGAGCTTTTGAAGGGTCGATGTGAGATTCAAGCATTAAACCGTCGAAGTTCAGGTCCATTGCCTTCTGGGCAATCTCATGAAGATATAATCTTGATCCTGAAATATGACTCGGATCACAGATCATAGGGAGATCGGGGATACGTCTTCTCAGTTCAATCGGCAATTGCCAGTTAGGCTGATTACGATATAAAGTTTTTTCATAGGAAGAGAATCCGCGATGAATTGCCCCGATTCTTGTGATACCTGCCCTGGCAATACGTTCAATGGCACCAATCCATAATTCAATGTCGGGGTTGATTGGATTTTTAACAAGGACCATAACATCCACACCATTCAGGGCATCTGAGATCTCCTGTACAGTAAAGGGATTTACTGAAGTACGGGCACCTATCCATAACATGTCAACCCCATATTTTAAAGCTTCATACACATGTTTTTCATTTGCCACTTCAGTACCGACCAGAAGACCTGTTTCCTGTTTCACTCTTCTAAGCCATTTCAGTCCTTCGGTGCCCACACCTTCAAAAGAGTTGGGACGTGTCCTGGGTTTCCATATACCGGCACGGAATACGCATACTTCATTTATTCTGGCCAGCTGTGTTGCCGTTTCCATTACCTGTTCTTCGGTTTCTGCACTGCACGGTCCGGATATCAGGAAGGGTCTTCCCTTGTACCCCCTCCATTCAGTAATCAATGAGTTTCCAATATTTAATTCCATTTTTCATTAAATTTATTAATTCAATATTTTTCTGATCTTGTTTGCTTCTTCCATAAGATCTTTTAATCCTTCAATATTATTTTCAGATATCATTTTTCTGAACGAATTCATTTTTTCAATAAAGGTATCCATCACTTCCAGTATATATTCTGCATTCTCAATGAAAATAGGAGCCCATGTGTCGCCGCTGCTTTTTGCCAGACGAACAGTGCTTTCAAAACCTCCGCCTGCCAGGGTAAGGATGTTCTGTTCCTTTACCTCTTTCTCAAGAACACTTAAAGCAAGGGAGAATGATGTTATATGTGAAATATGAGAAACATATGCAACATGAATATCATGATCGCTCGAATTCATATACACTTTGCGCATATTCAAAACCTCAAGCATCCTTTCCACTGTTTTAAGCGCATCTTTATCACTGAGCTCCCTGTCGCAAATAATCGCAGGCTTATAGTCGAAAAGTTTTCCGATAGCAGCAAGCGGACCTGAAAATTCAGTTCCTGCCATAGGATGGACGGCAACATATCTCCCTCTGCCGTGATGATCTTTTGAAGCTCTCGCAATACTCCCTTTTGTTGACCCCATATCTGTGACCACCTTTGAAGTACCGGCAATTATATCCAGTATTCCGGGCAACATCTGGCAGTTTGAGTTAACCGGAGTGGACAATATTATTAAATCGCTTTTGACAACTGCATTTTCAAGTGTATCAGTCTCATCAACTAACCCGCTCAGAAGGGCAATATTCCTGTGAGTTACATTATTCTCAACCCCTATAATTCTGTCGGCAAAACCTCTCTTGCGAAGATCAACCATCATGGAGCCACCTATAAGCCCTGTTCCTACAACTGCAATTGTCATTTTCTTTTAACTTTTAAATTCATCAGCCTTTCTTTTGCTTCAAGCAACCTGTTTTCGTCTGCGCATAAAGATATACGTATATACTTTTTTCCATTTTCTCCGAAAATGAACCCGGGAGTTATGAAAACAAGCGACTCATTTAATATTTCTTCAATATATTCCTCGCAGCTGGTTATCTCCTCCGGAATTCGCCCCCATACAAATAGTCCGACTTGCGATTTATCGTATCTGCAGTTAAGGATATCCATGATCTCTTCGACTATTTTACGTCGTCGGGTATAGACCTCGTTAACTGTATCATACCACGATTCAGGATTCTTGAGAGCTTCAACTGCAGCCATCTGCATTGCCAGGAACATCCCGGAATCCATATTGCTTTTAACTTTCAGAATATTCTTTATATAGTCGGTGTGACCCGCAACCATTCCGACACGCCATCCGGCCATATTATGCGACTTGCTCAGGGAGTTAAGCTCGAGAGCCGTCTCTTTTGCACCCTCAACTTCAAGGAGGCTGTGGTATTCATTATTCTGGATAAAACTGTAAGGATTATCATTACATAAAAGTATCCCATGCCTGGCTGAGAAAGAAACCAGTTTTTCAAAAAGAGCCAGAGTACCTTTTGTTCCTGTTGGCATATGAGGATAGTTTACCCACATAAGCTTTACCCTGCTAAGGTCACTTCTCTCAAGAGCTTCAAGGTTTGGGAACCAGCCGGTTTCTTCATCGAGAAAATACTTCCTTACCACACCGCCAACAAGGTTTGTAACCGAAGAATATGTTGGATATCCCGGATCCGGAACAAGGACTTCATCCCCCGGATTTACAAAGGCCATGCTTATGTGCATTATTCCTTCCTTACTTCCCATAAGGATAAGGATCTCATTATCAGGATTCAGTTTAACATGGAAGTATTTGCTGTACCATTCCGAGAATCCCTGCCTCAATGCCGCAATTCCTGTATAGCTCTGGTAACCATGCGATGTCGGTTTCCTGGCTTCACCTATAAGGGCTGAAATTGTGTTTGGTGAAGGTGGCTGGTCAGGACTGCCAATACCAAGGTTAATAACATCAGCCCCATCTCTTCGCATACGGTCTATCTGGGCAAGTTTTTGTGAAAAATAGTATTCCTGTACATTGCTGGTACGGTCAGCTGGTTTAACTTTCATAAAGCATATCTCCTTTAAAATAAACACCGAGGATCTCCAGGTTACTGGTATATTTATTCAGGACCCTCTTGATAACATCAGATTTTGTATTTTTATTCAGTTCGAGATCGAGATAAAACATATATTCCCAATCCCCGTTTAGTCTTGGCACTGACTGTATCTTTGATAGGTTAATTCCCATTTCTGCAATTTTTACAAGGACTGCAGCCAGGGAACCCGGTTTATGTCCGGTGGAAAAACAAATTGAGACTTTATTGCCTTTTGTGTTACCTTTGTCTTCACTTCCCACAACAAGAAAACGTGTGTAGTTTTTCTTGTAAGTTTCAATACCGGAAGCAAGTATATTTAGGCCATATATCTCAGCTGATATTGACGGGGCAATGGCTGCCACGCCCCTGGTCTTATTCTTGCTTATTATTCTGGCACTTCCGGCAGTGTCATCACTTTCTATCAGGGTTATTCCCGGAAATTGATTAAGGAATGTCATACACTGCGCAAGAGCAATAGGATGAGACCGTATTTCTTTAATATCGGTTATTTGCTGACCATGCAACGCCATGAGGTTCTGTCGCACCCTCAGGTTATGTTCTCCGAGGATCTTCATTCCTGATTCCCGTATAAGAGTATAATTATAAAGAATGCTTCCGGAACGTGCATTTTCAATTGCCATCAACGCAAAATCTGCCTCTCCTGATTTAAGTGTGTCGAGTGTCATATCAAATGTTGAGCAGGGTACTATATCTATAATGTCAAAATTGAAGTACTGTCTTGCTGCAACTTCGTGAAAACATCCCGTTTCTCCCTGAATAGCTATTTTCATATTAAAGTGATATTAAACAAGCAAGGGTCCCTTCGAGGGACCCTTGCTTTCATATAATTTAAATTATTTGCATACAAAAATCCCCTTATCTTTTTTTAAAATAAAAAAAGAAATAGAAAAAGGAGATAAAATATGTGTACACAATATTCATTCTATCGCTGTATTGGTTTACAAAAGTAATGGAATTATTAATAAATCAAACAAAATTATAGAAATTAATTAAAAATCCAGAGTTATGTTAAAAATTGAAATATTTATTTGCTTTTATGACGGGCCTTAAGGATTTCTTCAACATCCTCAAATCTGACCCCTTTTGCCTTTAATAAGACCAGCAGGTGGTAAAGCAGATCGGCTGTTTCATTTTTAAAGAGATCAATATTTTCATCTTTGGCTTCAATTATTAATTCTACTGTCTCCTCACCGACTTTCTGGGCTACCTTATTAATTCCCTGTTTAAAAAGCCTGTTGGTATAGGAATCTGTCACATCGCCATCTATTCTCTGATCTATAATTTCTTCTAGCTTATAAATGAATCCTTTGGCAGTTTCTTCATTAAAACATGCAGTACTTCCTGTATGACAAACAGGTCCTGCATGATTCACTTTTATAAGAATAGAATCGTTATCACAGTCGGACAATATCTCTACTACGTCCAGGAAATTTCCTGAAGTCTCTCCTTTGGTCCAGAGACGGTTTTTGCTCCTGCTGAAAAAAGTAACCCTCTTCTCTTTTTCTGTTTTCTTCAGGGCCTCCTCATTCATATATCCGATCATAAGTACCTGCAATGTGCTGTTATCCTGGATGACAACAGGTACCAGACCGTTTCCTTTGTTAAAATCTATAGTCATATTCAAATTGTATTATTTTACATATTATTTCTTTTGCGAATAGCCAATTTTTTATCTAACGAACTCACCCCCCAACCCCCTCTCTAATCCCTAGAGAGGGGGAGTAATTCACTGAACAGCTGATAATTTCCCCCTCTTTACGAAGTAGAGAGGAGGATAAAGGGGGTGAGTTCATGAGAAGCATTTTCACAATTATCCTGTTCAAATTCTTACAGGTATATTTTCATTTTTAAGATATTTTTTCAGATTCATTATATCAATTTCTCCAAAATGAAAAATACTTGCAGCAAGAGCTCCGCTGCATCCTGTATTGGAAAATACCTCCCTGAAATGTCTCATATTCCCTGCACCTCCGGAAGCAATAACAGGGATATTCACATTACTGCAGACTTCAGCCGTGATTTCAATGGAAAAACCCGATTTGGTCCCGTCATTATTCATCGAGGTTAAAAGTATCTCACCGGCGCCAAGCTTCTCAACTGTTCTCGCCCAGCTGACTGTTATCAGATCTGTGATTGTGCGTCCGCCGTCAACAACAACTATCCATTCATTGTCGATAAGCTTTGCATCTATAGCAACCACCACGCACTGACTTCCAAACTGCCCTGCAATATCCGAAATAAGTCCGGGTCTTCTGACAGCTGATGAGTTTACAGTAACCTTATCTGCTCCTGCCTTGATCAGAACAGCAACATCCTCAACAGTATCAATTCCTCCACCAACGGTAAATGGGATATTGATTTCCGCAGCAATTCTTTCAACAAGTGAGGCCAGTGCTTTCCTGTTCTCAACTGTCGCCGTTATATCAAGAAAAACAAGCTCATCTGCCCCTTGCTTAACATATACTTTAGCAAGTTCAACGGCATCTCCTGCATCTCTGAGATTCAGGAAATTAACACCCTTGACCGTTCGCCCGTCTTTAATATCAAGGCACGGGATTATACGTTTTTTTAACATTGGGTTCCTAATTCTTTTAAAGTCAACCTCCCCTCATAAACAGCCTTGCCTATTATTGCTCCTTCACAACCAGCTTCTCTTAAACTTTCAATGTCTTTTATTGATGAAATACCTCCGCTGGCAATAAGATTGATTTTTACTGCTCTCAGTATCTCTTTATACAGAGTTAATGATGGACCCTTCAGCATACCGTCTTTTTTTATATCGGTGCAGATGGTATATTTTACACCTTTCGATTTATAATCAGAAATGAAACTGATTATATCTTTATGAGAGTGCTCAATCCATCCCTCGGTCGCGACTTTTTTGTCAACAGAATCAGCACCCAGGATTAACTTTTGCTGTCCGAGTTTTGCAAGCCAGTCGAGGAATAAATTCTGGTCTGTTACTGCTATACTTCCGGCTGTAACCTGTCGCGCTCCTGCATTGAATACAGTTATAAGGTCATCGTACGACCTTAATCCTCCTCCATAGTCTATTTTCAGATTTGTCTTCCATGCAATCTTTTCCAAAACACTTATGTTTTCCATCTTTTTATTCCTGGCACCGTCAAGATCAACAAGATGAAGATAGTTTAGTCCGCTGTCTTCGATAAGCCTGGCCACTTCCAGAGGGTCTTCGTTATACACTTTTTTCGTGCTGAAGTCCCCGCGTGTGAGGCGGACACATTTTCCTCCGATTATGTCAAGTGCTACAATTATTCTCATAGGCTCAGAAAATTTTGAAGTATTTTTTCACCAGTACCGGCTGATTTTTCAGGATGAAACTGTGTTGCATAAAAATTTCCCGATTCCATTGCTGCACTGAACGGAAGGATATAATCGCAAATAGCTGAAGTACATGATGATATTTCAGCAAAGTAACTGTGAACATAATATACATCATCATCACTATCAATACCATGGAAGAGGTTTCCCTTAATACTGAGGAAATTATCCCAACCCATGTGGGGAATTTTGCCTAAAGGGGGGAATAGCTTTACTTCCGAATCAAAAATTCCCAGGCATCTGGTATTTCCCTCCTCGCTATAATGGCACATAAGCTGCAATCCCAGGCAAATACCTAAAACAGGTTTTTTTAGCAAAATAATGGTCTTATCAAGGCCTTTTTTCCTGAGATACTTCATCGCCGAACTGGCCTCTCCAACACCCGGGAATATAACCTTATCAGCACTCATTAATTCGTTCGGATCATCAGTTATTATATTATCATGGCCGAGCCGGTTAAGCGCATTCTGTACGGATTTGATATTTCCGGCATTATATTTAATAATTGCAATCATAAACTGCCTTTAGTTGTAGGTACGATAAAGTTATCTGTTTGTTTTACAGCCAATTTAACAGCTTTTGCAAACGCCTTGAATACAGCCTCTATTTTATGATGTTCATTTTGCCCTTCTGCCCTGATATTCAGGTTACATTTTGCATTATCGCTGAATGATTTAAAGAAGTGAAAAAACAATTCCGAAGGCATCTCCCCGATTTTCTCCCTCGTGAATTCCAAATCCCATACCAGCCAGGGTCTCCCTCCGAAATCAAGAGCAACCTGCGCCAGACAATCATCCATCGGCAAAACGAAGCTGTATCGCTCGATTCCTTTCTTGCTTCCCAGGGCTTTCAGGAAAGCATCACCAAGGATAATTCCTATATCTTCAACGGTATGATGTTCATCAATATGGAGATCGCCTTTCACTTCTATTAACAGGTTCATATTTCCGTGCCGGGCAATCTGTTCAAGCATATGGTCGAAAAACCCGATACCTGTATTAATCGAGTATTTCCCTGATCCGTCAAGGTTAAGTTCGACCTGTATATCTGTCTCGCTGGTCCTCCTTTTTACTCTCGCAATGCGCGGTATCTTTCTGAGATAATTATAAATGTCATTCCAATCGCTTGTCGACAACACAGCATCCTGCGAAAATTGACTGCTCACAAAAATAGCATTACAACCAAGGTTTTTAGCAAATTCAATATCTGTCAGCCGGTTACCGATAACAAATGAAGAATCGAGGTCTATTCCATTTGCAAGGTATCTGACAAGCATTGAAGTTCCGGGTTTTCGTGTTGGAGCCATTTGGGCAGGGAGAGTTCTGTCTATAAAAACTTCTGAAAAAACAACCCCCTCGTTATTAAGAATTTCAAGTATCTTGTTATGGACCGGCCAGAAAGTGTCTTCAGGAAATGATTCTGTGCCCAACCCATCCTGATTGGTTACCATTACCAGATCAAAATCGGTCTCACGGGCAATCCTGGACAAACATGTTATGGCACCCGGAAGAAAAGACAGCTTTTCAAAACTATCAACCTGTTCGTCTTCCGGCTCAGCTATAATCGTTCCATCCCTGTCAATAAAAAGTACTTTCTTCATATAGAAATTGTTTTCAATGCATTAAGCAATTTATTATTCTCCGTTTTTTTCCCGACCGTTATCCTGATACAATTATCTATAACGTTCGTACGGTTTCTGACTATTATATTATTGTTAATCAATTCCTTATAAATAAATGTTGCATTTTTTACCTTAACCAGGAGGAAGTTTGCATCTGATGGAAATACTTTTTCTGTAATATCCATCTTTTTCAGGTTAGCTGCAAGTCTTTCCCTCTCTTTTCTTATTTTAGTGACCTGATCTTTATATTCTTTTATTTTCCCAAGTTTGTCCAGAACAGTTTTCTGGTTTATACTACTAATATTATAAGGGGGTTTCATCTTGTTAAAGTACTTAATAATAGAAGGAGCGGTGAATGCCATTCCGACTCTTGCGGCAGCCAGTCCGTAAGCTTTGCTGAATGTTTGCATTAATATAAGGTTTGGATACTTGTTTACCAGATCAATAAATGAAGGTTTTTCGCTGAAGTCAATATATGCTTCATCAATAATGACTATTCCTCTGAAACTGGAGATAATATACTCGACATCAGAATGGTTCATTGAGTTGGATGTTGGATTATTTGGAGAACATATGAAGATTAACTTCAGGTTCTTTTCCGATAAATATGGTCTTACCTTCTGCAGATCGATTTGAAAACTCTCATTAAGAGGGATACTTATTACTTCAATATCATTTATGGCAGCAGATACTTCGTACATTCCGTAAGTAGGGGAGAAGGTCAGTATTTTATCAGAACCCGGATTGCAAAATACTCTGAAGCACAGATCAATGATCTCATCACTGCCGTTTCCAAGGAATATTTTATCCTCGGAAATTCCTTTCAGCCTTGACACGGCTGCTTTCAACTCTTTCTGGTATGGATCGGGGTAACGATTCAGCTTTCCGTATGGATTTTCATTTGCATCCATGAATATTCCGGTTTTTCCACTGAATTCATCTCTGGCAGATGAATAGGGTTTAAGCCTGATTACATTTTCTCTTACCAATTTATTCAACTCAATCATTTGTTTAAGCTTTTTAGTCGTATGTTTACTGCACTCTTATGACCCTCCAGCGATTCTGCCTCTGCAAGAGAACCGATAACAGGTCCAAGATTTTTAATTCCTTCTTCGCTGATGTCCTGAAATGAGATCTTTTTTAAGAAACTGTCGGTGGATACCCCGCTATAATTTTTTGCAAATCCATTTGTTGGGAGAGTATGATTGGTCCCGGATGCATAATCACCGGCGCTTTCACAACTGTACTTTCCCAGGAATACCGATCCGGCATTAATTATCTTATCAGCCAAAGCTTCGGCATCAGCAGTGTTAATAATCAGATGCTCAGGCGCATAGATATTGCTGAAATCAATGCAATCGCTTAATGAGCTTAAAAGAACTAAATTGCTATTGTCAAGTGCTTTCATTATAATTTCTTTTCTTGGCAGCACCTGTACCTGATTTTCAATTTCTGATTTTACCTTATTTATCAGCGGTTGATTATCAGTTAATAATATTACCTGGCTGTCCGGCCCATGTTCGGCCTGCGATAGCAGGTCAGCGGCAATAAACTCAGCGCTGGCACCCTGGTCTGCTATTACAAGAACCTCACTGGGTCCGGCAGGCATGTCGATGGCTATGCCATCTTCCTGCACCATCTCTTTTGCTTTTGTAACATACTGGTTTCCGGGTCCGAAAATCTTGTAAACCTTTGGAATGGTTTCGGTACCATATGCCATGGCTGCAATAGCCTGGGCTCCTCCAACCTTGAATATTTCAGTTATTCCTATCAGGCTTCCTGCATACAGGATCAGTGGACTTATTTTTCCGTCTGTTCCGGAAGGCGTGCATACAATTATTTCTTTGCAACCTGCCAATTTAGCCGGAATGCCCAGCATCAGCAATGTTGAGAAAAGGGGAGCAGAGCCTCCGGGAATATACAGTCCTACTTTTTCGACAGGTACATTTTTTCTCCAGCATCTGACCCCTGGTGTTGTTTCGATAACCGGCTCTGTAACCATCTGTGCGGAATGAAATTTCTCAATATTGGCTTTTGCTATATTTATGGCATTCTTTAATGATTCCGGTACCTGTTCGTATGATTCTTCCAATTCATCCGATGATACTTTAAGGTTGCCAGGGACCAATCCGTCGAATTTCCTGTTAAAGTAAGAAACAGCTTCATCAGATTCAGATTTTACTCTGTCAATGATGTTTCTGACCACACCATCAAGATCTGTTTTATTCATTCCCGGACGTTGGCATATAGTCTCCCATTTATTTTTATCAGGAAGTATTATTGTTTTCATTACAATATCATTTTCTCGATTGGTATTACCAGTATTCCTTCAGCCCCTTCTGCTTTTAGCTGGTCAATTCTTTCCCAGAATTCATCCTCCTTAACCACTGAGTGCAAACTGCACCAGCCTTTTTCAACCAGAGGCACTATTGTAGGGCTTTTCATACCGGGCAGTATGGCGCAGATCTTTTCAACAGCAGCTTCCGGGGCATTAAGCAGGATATATTTATTTTCTTTCGCATTCTTGGCTGCTCTTATTCTGAAAAGCAGCTTATCCAATATAGCATTTTTTTCCTTGCTGAGGTTCTTGTTTCCTATTATAACAGCCTGGCTTTTAAGAATGGTTTCCACTTCATGCAGCCCGTTGGTAAGCAGGGTGCTTCCCGAACTGACTATGTCGCAAACTGCATCAGCGAGGCCTATGCCAGGGGCAATTTCAACACTACCGCTGATCTCTTCTATTTCAGCAGTCAGGTTGTTTTTCTTTAAATATCCGGAGAGTATATGAGGATAACTTGTTGCAATCTTCTTATTCATCAGGTATTTTACACCTGTATAAGTCTCCTCTTTTGGTATGGCCAGGCTTAGCCGGCAATGTGCAAAACCAAGTTGTTCTATAATGTTCACATCTTTGTTCTTTTCAAGTACCATGTTTTCGCCCAGTATGCCAATATCGGCTACCTGCTGTTCAACATATTGAGGTATATCATCATCGCGAAGGAAAAGAAGTTCCACAGGGAAATTCCTTGCCATGGTTTTAAGAACGCTTATTCCGTTCGAGAATTTAATACCACACTCTTCAAGAAGCTTTTTTGAATTTTCGCTTAACCTGCCGCTTTTCTGGATTGCAATTTTCAGTTCACTCATTTTTTTTTACGATATGCCTGAGCAAACCGGCAGGGAATAAAAAAACCCGACTGATCTGCTCAGACGGGTTTATGATATTTTCATTTGCAAATATATCACTATCAACTCGCCCGAGAGGAAACATGAAAATGATGATGTGATATTTTGTTATTCATTTCTTTAAAATATAAATGCAAAGGTATAAAAAATTTAATAAATAGAACTATATATTTTGGAATGCAATATTTTTTTGATTTTGACCCCAGTGTGGCTTTACACTCTTTCGGCAACCAGATCTCCCACTTCGGTTGTTGAGAATCCCATACGTCCGGCACCCATGTCTTTTAATTTATGAGCGGTTATATCCATAATAGCATTTTCAACAGCAATAGCGGCTTTTCCTTCTCCCAGGTGATCAAGCATCATTGCCCCGCAGGCAATGGATGCCAGGGGATTAATGACATTTTTCCCTGTATATTTAGGAGCTGAACCACCGATGGGTTCGAACATTGACACTCCTTCAGGATTTATATTTCCACCGGCAGCAATTCCCATCCCGCCCTGTGTTATTGCACCCAGGTCGGTGATTATATCACCGAACATGTTCCCTGTTACAATAACATCGAACCATTCAGGATTTTTAACCATCCACATAACGGTTGCATCCACGTGGTAGTATTCGCGTTTGATTTCCGGATAATCAGCTTTCCCGACTTCATGAAAAGCCCTTTCCCATAGATCATAAACATAAGTTAGTACGTTAGTTTTACCACACAGTGCGAGAGTATTTTTCTTATTTCTTTTTTTTGTGTATTCAAATGCATAGCGAAGGCAACGTTCAACCTGCATACGGTTGTATACCATACTTTGAATGGCAACTTCATGTGGAGTGCCTTTCTGTGATATTCCGCCGATACCCGTATATATACCGCCTGTATTTTCTCTTACAACTACATAATCGATGTGTTCAGGTCCCTTATCTTTAAGCGGTGTACCCACACCGGGATAAAGTTTGATTGGCCGGAGGTTAATATATTGATCCAGCTCAAACCGTAACCTGAGAAGAATGCCTTTTTCAAGAATTCCCGGCTTTACGTCAGGATGACCAATAGCACCAAGGAAAATTGAATCAAACTTTTTCAATTGTTCTGAAGCAGAATCAGGAAGTATTTCACCTGTTCTGAGATACCGGTCTCCTCCAAAGTCGAACTCTTCGAAATTAAGTTTAAATCCGTACTTGTCAGCAGCAGCGCTGATAACTTTTTTTCCTTCCCTGACAACTTCCGGACCAGTTCCATCACCAGGTAATAAAGCGATATTATACGTTTTGCTCATGAGTTAATTTTTATTTACATGTAATTATTGTGACTGTTTTAAAAGTGTTTCTTATCTAAATCTGAGCAACAAACTGCTGGCTTTTGACTTTCTCAGCCAGCCCTTCCATTATATTTAACATTTTCTCAGTTGCCTTTATGGCTGATTCGGTCTGATCGGCATCTAACCCTTTTGTCTTGAATTCTTTGCTGTTGTAGTCCCAGGTAATTATTGTTTCCACGAGCGCATCAGTCTTTCCTCCGGGCGGAATTGATACCTGGTAATCAGTAAGTAATGGAAATTCCTTCCCGAGTTTGTCGTAGATATTATGCAATGTCTTCATGAATGCATCATACTGGCCATCGCCCGATGATGTCTCCTGGTAAAGGTTCCCGTCAATTTCTACCTGCACACTTGCAAAGGGCTTCAGTCCATAGGAAAGAGAGAGGGAATAATTTTTAATAAATATTTTATAATTGATCTGTTCGTTTCCAAGCACATCCGCTATTATAAAAGGAAGATCTTCAGTAGTGACATTTTCCTTTTTATCACCCAGTTCAATTACTCTTTTGGTCACTTTTGCAAGTGACTCCGGATTAAGGAAAAGTCCAAATTCCTCAAGATTCTTTCTGATAGTTGCTTTACCTGATTGTTTGCCTAGAGCATATTT
>Ga0315536_1000057_pt1 | contig 47212 bp, 50 predicted proteins | sample SalMarSW160230MG_FD_203093 | JGI IMG/M metagenome (GOLD analysis project Ga0315536, IMG submission 203093) | Salt marsh sediment microbial communities from the Plum Island Ecosystem LTER, Massachusetts, United States - Salt Marsh Sediment SW1602-30 ...
TATCATAATAAAAGCGTTTTAACTGATTAATGATCTTATTATTTCCAAAAGTAATTCTCCACGTTATAAAGGGAACAGTTCCTCCTCCATGCGAAAAAATAAAACTTATATCCGGAAAGCGTTTTGTCGCTCCTCTATGTATAAGATTAACAATTGCTCTTGTGGTATCAAAAACGAATTCTAAAATTGCGGGTTTTATTATCATGGGTAATGTATCTAAAGGAGGTACGCTTGGATGTACAAAAACCACAGCTTTCCTGCGATTTAGCTCATAAAAAAGATCATCATAATGGGCATCTCCGATGTATATACCCCCAAAATTTGAAAGTAAAACCACCCCATCAAGTTTTAAGGTATCTAGAGCATACTCCAATTCAACTATGGATGCCTCTATATCTGGTAGGGGTAAAATAGCAAACGTACCAAAGCGATTTGGGTATTCATTCACAATACGAGCAGAGATTTCATTACATTTGCGTGCTAATTTTTGAGTAAAATCATTATCTCCAAAATAAATACCTGGTGCAGAGATTGAATTAATTGCTATAGCTATCCCTTGTCTATCCATAAAAGCAATAGTATTTTCAATATCCCACTGTGGGAAAGGTTCACCAACAGCATTTTTAATGCCTATTGAGGCTAAAGCGGCAAGGTATTCTTTAGGTACAATGTGATGGTGAACATCAATTTTTTGAGAGGTTATTGGCATATTTATCTAATAATTTTTTAATTTTTATAGAATGTTTTGGAGAAGAACGCCTAATTCATTAGTTTTTAAAATATGTAATTATTTTTTTCATGCATTTATTTGAACTTGGAATATATTTAAGACCACATAATATTGAAACATTAAATAGAATTATATGTTTTGCACCAACTTTGCCATAATTTTCAATTTGACCAATAATTTCATCAGGACTACCATTTAAGTAAAAATCATGACACATTTTATCAGGGATCTTTTCAATTGTTTGCAGCAATGACTCTTTATCGTAATGTGTAGGAATAAATTCTAAAGTCCCATCAATATTTTCTCCAAGAGGATGTGATAATCCATATGGCTTGAAATCTTCATGATATAACGTCATTAAATTATTTTTTGTAATTGGATTTTTGAGCATTTTATCGACTTCTTCACTATTCTCATCAGTGATAACTCCCAAAATAACTGCAGGAGTAATCTCATCCACATTTCTACCTGCTTTCAGCGTGTATTTTCGAAGAATCCTTAGTTTTTCTTTATAAACTTCTGGTTTTAAAAATATAGGTAACCAACCATCACCTAATCTGCTGGTTATATCTAGCATTCTGTTACCACGAGCGGCAATCCATACTGGGGGAAATTTTCCTTTTTTAAAAGGATTTAATCTGAGGAGGGCATTTTCTAACTTCCAAATATTTCCATCATAATTTATTTCTTCATCATTTTCCCATAATTTTCTAATAATTATAACGGCTTCTTCTAATCTACTTACAGGCTTTTCCCATTTAATTCCGTAGGGAACGGTATTTGCTTTTTCACCCGCTCCTATCCCCAATATTGATCTCCCTCTGGATAATTCATCTAAAGTCAGAAAGGTTTGCGCAAGTACCGCGGGATTCCTTCTAAAAGCTTCGGTTACTCCTGTTCCGAGGTAAATCTTTTTTGTGTTTAAGGCAGCAACAGTCATCATAGTAAAAACATCATATATTAGATGGGGACTGGGATAAATATTAGCAAGATCAGTAATATCTGGAGTCCATATAGATTCCGGTATCCAATTTAAGATATGATCGGCAAAAAATATGGAATCATACCCCTCATTTTCATAACTTTTAACTGTGGCGATATTACTTTTAAATGGGGGTATAAATGTTCCCTCTCTTCCTATCTTAAGATCACTAATGTCCATAAAATCAAATTTTTTATTTCTTCAAATTGGATTATAATAATTTTTCAACACTATCAACCACCCGGTAACCACTTTCTACAGAACCAGGAGTTCCTATAAGACCTGGAGCGATGCATGAATCTCCTACGTTAAATAGATTAGATATCGGCGTCTCTAATGGCATACCATAACCAAGCCAAGTTCGACCTTCAGGCCATTCATTGATAATACCACATGCTCTCATTTTTAAAATTCGACCGTGTTTTTCGAAATCTGGAAAAAATTCCTTAATATCACTTTTAACTTGTTGCATTTCGTATTTTATATCCATAGGATGGAGGGTCGATTCGGACTTAGCTGAAGTGTACATAAGATGTTGCCCCGATGGGACAAGTTCGGGACAGATATTACTAATAGGGATAACAGTCTTAATTCTTCGCGATCCCATTATTATTTCCAATCCATCATGTATTCCTTCCAAGCACAGAGGCTTATCACTTGCGACTAGAACCAATAAACATGGACTTGGTCGGAGTTTAATACGCACCTGTTCAAGATATTCCTTATCAAAATTTTCTTTTCCTGCTAGATTTACTGTCGATTTAACTCCTATATTACTAATAACCATCTTACATCTTATTTCAATTTCTTTTCCTGCTTTTTCAACAATTACACTTGTAACTTTTCCCTCTTTGACAATTATTTTCCTTGCTGGGGAATTAGTCCATACAGCACCATTTTTCTCAACTACTTTAGCAAGTTCTTGTGCTATGTTGAGGTTTCCGTCAGGTGATATGTAAAATTTACTCATTTCTTGGAAGAGGAAAAATTTTGAGACAGGTAGCTCCCAAGAATGAGCCATCATCAATCCTGTACAGAGTGTATCAAAAGCATCGTGCACTTTTTCATTCTCAGTATATTGAAGAAGCCAATCTCGAACAGTTATAATTTCTTCTTGATTTATTCCCAGCAATTTTTTATAATAACCACGCATAATCTTACTTAATTCGACAGGATTCGTTGAGCGCTTCTTCTCTTCAGCTTCCTTTCTTTCAAGCTTATCTATTATATCAAGTGCTTTTGGTACTCCTATTTCAGATGGGATTTCATAACTTTCACCATCAATTCTATAATAAACTCGTGTTATTGGTCTTAAATTTTCAGTTCTGATTCCCATCTCCTCAAGTAATTTTACCACCCACCCATCTGGGATAAGAATCGCACCAGTGGGTAATTTGAAACCTTCATACTCAAAAGTGGAAAATCGCCCTCCTATACGACTTCTACTCTCCACTACAAGAGTATTAAATCCCTTACAGGAGAGGAGACTTGCTGCTGTTAATCCGCCCAAACCTGATCCAATAATCACTATATCATAATCTTCATCTATCATGTTATCTAGCATCTCCAATATCTCCAATTAGAATAACTCCAATTGGATAACTATTATTGGTCTCTAATACATCTTGACCAAGCTTTACATCATGCTTTCTTTTAATTTCTTTTTTATCCGTCCAGAATTAATTATAAATAGAATTTTTGAAATAATAAAACTTTATACAATAACAATTAATTCCCGCTTTGTTAGGTTAAACTTGTGTCCATTTTAACCAAGAAAATTACAGAAGAAAAAATATTAGAGATAATACTTCCGCATGGATTGAGATGCCGTGGAATGGGAAAATTTTATGAATGTTTTTTCAATAGTGTTTTGGTGAATATATAAAAAAGGTAACTTTATTAAAATGAGCAACAAATTGATAAATATGACAATGGAGACTAAAATATTATTGTCTGGTCTTGAATTTCCAGAGAGCCCTCGTTGGCGGAACAGAAAGTTGTTCTTTTCAGATTTTATTGGAAGAAAAGTCATTGCCGTTGATGAAAAAGCTAAATCAGAAATTGTAGTAGAATTGCAGGATTCCCCGTCGGGATTGGGTTTTTTGAATGATGGTAAGATGCTTATAGTCTCAATGCAAAGACGTTTCCTAATGCGTTTAGATCCTGAAGGATTGAAAATTCATGCGGATTTAAGCAAATTTACAGAATATAACTGCAATGACTCCGTAACTGATATCCATGAACGAACTTACATAGGAAATTGGGGCACTAAGTCCCTTGAATCCCCAGCTGAACCCACAAGCATCATCCTGGTAACAAAAGAAGGGGATGTAAGAATAGTTGCAGAAAATCTTATTTTTCCCAATGGATGTATTGTGACTCCCGATTGTAAAACTTTTATTGTAGCAGAAACTTTTGGAAGTAAGTTGACTGCCTTTGATATTGATAATTCAGGAAATCTAATAAATCGAAGAATTTGGGCGGAAATTAAAGATTTTACACCAGATGGGATATGTCTTGATGAAGAAGGCGCCATCTGGGTTGCAAATCCATCCAAAGCAGAAGTCTTACGTGTTTTGGAGGGAGGTGAAATCACTTCTACTATTAAAGTAAAAGGTACAAATGTTTATGCTTGCGCTCTGGGTGGAGATGATGGAAGAACTCTTTTTCTTTGCACTAGTCAATATTTAGAGGGCAAAAGATCAAGTGGGAGAATTGAATTTTTACATGTTGAAGTCCCGGGTGTTGAGATTCCGTGAAAGAAGAAGGATGACTCACAGGATCTACGTCAAAGAATGTATTAATAGCTCCACTCCAACTATAATCTCCAATTGCACTTTTTAGGGCTATAATCCCTAAAACCGATGTACCTCTTTGGTGCATATTAAGAAAACCAAGGTAAGCTTGATAAATGAATTAGTGCCCTTGTTTCTTGATAAATGATAAAGAATTTAATAAATCAAAGAAAAAATGATACATGGATCCATAAACCCTAGTAATATCGAAATATTGGAATGATTTTGAATAACACGTTAAAACCTATCATCCCAAATTTAATAAAGCTTTAAATAGCTAATTTTTTTAATATTTATTAAGAATTAGTTTTTTAAATTATATAATGTCTTAAATTTATTGTAATATTTACTTTACAAAAAAAGCTTGTAATTAGTGTGATAGAACGGTGTCAATAAATTTATGGGTAGTTTATGTCAGCGGTTATGGTATTGCTATGATTGTTCAGATTTGGGCTAATAAAAAACGTGGAGAACCATTTGAAGACCCAGAATTTCTAAAGAGTAAAAAGTTTGGCTTTGTGCTTTCCTTGATATGGATCTTTGGAGGATTTGCTATTAGCCTTTTTGTACCCGTAAATTTTGTGCTCCTCTTTTACATTGGATTAATCTTTGGTGCAATAGGGTTTATTATAGTTTTACTCACTTTCTACAGCTTTGCACAGAAATCTGGACTTGTTACATCAAAAATACATCAATATTCAAGAAATCCAAATTATGTGGGATGGGTCATATTTTATTTTGGATTAGCTTTAATGGGGTGGTCTGAATCGATTTGGAGTATCATCTTTTTCATTTACTTTCTAATAACCATACCTTACCTTCATTGGGTTGTATTAAACGAAGAAAAATTTCTTTCCAAGAAATATGGTGAATCTTATAAAGAATATTTAGAAAAAACACCAAGATATCTAGGAAAATCAAGAAAAAAAGAACCTAATTAAGTGAAATTGTTATGTCAATTCTCAATAATTTATGGATTTTTTATGGAATTAGTTATATAATAGCATATTCTACGCAAGTATGGGCAAATCATAAACGAGGAAAACCTTTTGATGATCCCGAATTTTTATTTGCTGATAAAAAGATTATTGTTATTGCAATGATCTGGCTATTTGGAGGGTTAGCAATTAGTTTTTTTGTTCCCGTTAATTTTGGGGTGTTATTTTTTATTGGATTCCCAATATTTATTGTAGGTTTGGTTATTGGAGAGATAGCATTACATTCATTTGCATATAATAAAGGACTTACGACTTCCAGAATTCATCATTACTCACGAAATCCAATTTATGTAGGTACAACAATCTTGTATTTAGGTTTAACCCTAATGGGTTGGTCAGAATCAATCTGGAGCATCATTTTTTTAATTTATTTCATTATTACTATACCTTATTTTCACTGGACTGTCATCCTTGAAGAAACTTTCTTAAAGAAGAAATATGGTGAAGCTTATCAGCAATATCTAAAAACTACTCCGAGATATTTGGGAAGACCAAAAAAAGAAGCACCTACCTCTTTACAAAGTAAGGAGAAGTAATTTCAAAATTTGCAAGGATAAATTAAAGAAACTCTATGGCAAAAGTGCTTAAGATTCATTATTCCTTGGAGTGTATATTTTTAATAGAATGACTAAATTATGTAAATAATGAATATTCACTTATTAACGTGGAAAGATAAAAATGTTCCTGAAATTCGAGATTCACTTATGAGCTTAAAATTAAAACTCAAAAAACTTGGAATTACTAACAAAAAGTTTTTTTATACTTTATATAACCTCATTATTAAGATCTTAATTTTTTTTCATTAGATTTACTTTATTTGAGTTTGTAAGTATTTCCGTAGTGAGTTAATGATTATCCTTTTTAATTCTTTAAGCGTTTGGCTTAATAATTAGCAATTCTATCATCGTTTATTAATTTACAAAAAATAAGAAAAGAATTAATAACAAATGGTCATTTAAAAGTAGTCAGGTATTGATATGGAAGATGTAAATAATCTGTGGATAAAAAGAATTTATGAAAAATGCAGCGGATGCAGAAGATGTGAGATTGCATGTTCTCTACATCACGAAGGGAAAATTTGGCCGGAAGCTTCAAGGGTTAGAGTTTTCATGTTTGTTCCAGGTGTTGAAATACCTCATCTCTGTTTTCAATGTGAAGATTATCCGTGCGTTGAAGCGTGTCCCGAGGAAGCTCTATCAATAGACGATCATACAGGAGCCGTAATCACTGATAAATCGAAATGTACCGCATGTGGAACGTGCATTAATGCCTGTCCTGGAAGTGTACCCCATCTCCATCCTCAAGAGGGTTATATAGTGATTTGCGATTTATGTGGTGGAAAACCGAAATGTACAGCGGCTTGTCAAGAAGGTAAGTGGGATACTTTGATTCTTTTAGAGGGTCAAGACGCGGAAACGGAAAAATCATCCACAAAAACTCCTAAGGAACTTGCATATGAAATTGCAAGAAAACTATTGGGTGAAAAAGCAACTGAGGAGGTGTATGAATGGTGAATGGTTATGCAGGAAAATTTCTGGAAATAAATCTGACAAATAAAAAAGTTGAAGAAATTACGTTTTCAGATAAAATTCTACAGGATTATATGGGAGGAAGGGGTTTAGGAGTAAAGATATTGTGGAATCGGCTTGGAAATAAGTGGGAGACGATTGATCCTCTAGGTCCTGAAAATATTTTACTCATGCTTACTGGTCCTTTAACGGGATATTTTCTTGGTGCTAGAATTTGCGTAACTGGAAAATCCCCCCAAGGTAATGGAATTATAGGTTCCACAGTCGCAGGAGAGTTTGGTGTGGAATTAAAATGTGCAGGTTATGACGGAATAATTTTTACGGGAAAGGCTGAAAAACCGAGTTACGTATTTATTTGTGACGATCACATAGAAATTAAAGATGCTTCACACATATGGGGGAAAAATGGCAGAGAATCTATGCGTTATCTCGTAAAGGATTCGATTAACGACATCAAAAAGATTCATCCTAATTATGGACAGTTTAAGGAACCTTCGGTGCTTTACATAGGTCCGGCGGGAGAAAATAAATCCAGAGTAGCAGCCGTAGAAGCAAAGTATGCACACGCTGCTGGTTACGGTGGATACGGTGGTGTAATGGGTTCTAAAAACTTGAAAGCTGTGGTTGTGAAAGGTTTTGGGTCCTTACCAGATGTGATTGATCAGGATAAAATGCTCGAACTATCGCAGGAATTTTCTAATAATTGTTTTAAGATAGAATTTTTTAGACGTTGGGGTACGGGCTCGGGAGGATATACGTTTGGCGCTGACTCAAGTTCAGAGCCAGTCAGAAATTGGCAGGAAGAATGGCATAATGAGAAAAGTTATAAAGGCGAAGAATTCGACAAACTTTGGGTAAAAAAATACTGGGGAGATTACGGTTGTCCTGTTACATGCCTAAAATTGGGGGTGTTAAGAGATGGAAAATACGCTGGAGCAATCTGTGATAATCCCGATTACGAGCTTGAGGCATTCCTGGGGACTAACTTGGGCATTTTTTCACCGGAGCAGAACATTTATCTATCGTATGTAATTGAAGAATTAGGATTTTGTGGTATTCAAGGCGGAGCAATTTTGGGTTTTACCGGAGAATTATTCCAAAGAGGTATCCTTTCAAAAGAAGATTTAGGAGGAATTAATCTCGAATGGGGAAATGTTGATGCGTTTGCAGAATTAGCCAGAAAAATTGCTTTTAGAGAAGGGATTGGAGACATATTAGCAGAAGGTATATATCGGGCGGCCTTGAAACTTGAAGAAACGAAAAAATCAGAAGTTCTCAAGTATGCAGTTCAGCTTAAAGGTATGGCAATCGGAGCTCACGGCATCAGAAGCGGTGAAGATATGGTTACAACAACTTCGATTGGATATAGCGTATCGGTTCAAGCAGGAGACCATACCTCGTCAGCAGCCCTACCTATTGACGGAGAAGAAAGCGAATTACACTCAATTCTGAGCGATTCTGCAGTGTATTGTTTCTTTACCACCTTTACCCTAGATTTCGATCAAATTGCAAGTTTTTATCAAGCAGTTACAGGTTGGGAATTAACAAAAGAAAGTTGGTTCAGCGAAAATGGTTTAAGAATTTTACAATTACAGAGAACGGTGTCACTGCTTGGGGGACCGGATGCTGAATGGAGATCAAAGCAAGATGATACGCTACCGTCTAGATTTTGGGAACCTCTCCCCTCGGGACCGCATAAAGGAAAATCAATAGATAAAAATGCGTTTGAGAAGCTAAAATCCGAATATTATACCGCGGTGGGGTGGAACGAAAAAGGAGTGCCCACTTCTGAAATATTACGAAAGTTGGACTTAGAAGATGTGGAATTGAAGCTTAAAAAAGAGGGTTTGTTATAATTTCAAAGATAAATTCAGCGTCTGATTTCAATAAAAATTTAAGTAAAATATAAAAAAAAATAAATAGATTTATTTATCGAGTCCTTTTTTATCCCGTTCATCAAAAACCTCTTTAGTTGCAAATATGGCATTCAAAGCAGCTGGAAAACCTGCGTAAACAGCCATTTGAATGATAACTTCAATCACTTCTTTACGACTACATCCCACATTTAATGCTCCATGAACATGTACCTTTAGCTGAGGTAAAGCATGTCCTAAGGCTGTTAATGCTGCAACAGTAGCTATTTCTCGTGATTTTAAATCTAATCCTGATCGAGAATAAATATCTCCAAAAGGAAATTCGATGATAAACTTTCCGAATTCTGGAGCAACTTCTTTAAGACTTTCAATAATTTTCTCTCCAGCTTCACCATCAATTTCTTTTAATTTTTCCCATCCTCTATCATATCTATTATTTTGCATATCTAATTACCTCTAACAAATTCATTATTTTTAGAAAGAATCAATATAAAAAAAAATTACAGAATTAATCTATTGAATAGGTCACCATAATATGTATATTTTCAGTAAATTGATCCTCATATACGTGGAACCAATAAGATTTAAAATGAATGGATCAAAAATTAGAATATATCCAATAGTTACAAACTAGTCAGAAAAAAAATACGTGATTTTATGGAGGACAAAATAAAAGACTTTTATAAATTTCACCAAAGGCTAATTGGGGATATATCACCGAAGCAAACAGCTTTAATTGTGGTTGACATGCAAAAATATCAAGTGCAGAAGGATTGCGCTGCTTATAAGGCAATGAACAAGGTTACTCCCGGAATATTTGATTATTTTATAAAAGAAGTGGAAAACGTAGTTACTCCAAATTTACGAAAATTGATAGATTTTTGTCGTGAAGCTAAAATCCCCATAATATACACAAAATATTCGAGCTTCATGCCTGATGGAAGTGATCTTACAAAAAGCACTAAGTTCTTAAATAATTTTAGCAAGAATCTCGTAGGAGAAGTGGCATTTCCATATATAGGTCACCATAGCTCTGATATAATCGATGAATTAATGCCCGATGAGGGAGATTTTGTTATTCAGAAAAACACCAGCGGAACATTCATGTCTACTAGAATAGAGAGCTTTTTAAGAAATATGGATATTGAGACCGTTTTAGTAACAGGAGTAGTAACAAATTTTTGTGTATACGCAACAGCACAAGAGGCTGCCGACTATGGTTTTCAAGCCGTTATCGTGGAAGACTGTTGTGCAGCTTGGAGTCCCGAAATCCATAAAGCTGCTTTAAGATCGTTTGGATTACTTACTGGCTATGTATTAACGTACCAAAAGGTTGTGAAAAAAATGTCTAAAGTAGAGGGAAAAGCTGAAGAAGAAAAAGCTATACATTGATAACTGAAAGATTTTAGTTCTCTGCTTATGAGGTTTTTAAAATTTATAATAATGCCGCGAGAAGGAACTACTCTAAAGATGAAATATCTTGAACCATAAAGAAATGTCCTTTAAGTGTTATAAGTAACTTTTAATACATCTATTATTATCATATTTATATTTTGAAAAATTAAAAAATTTTTTAAGAGTTAACATTATGGGAATAGAGAAAATAAATGAAGAACAGTTAGAAAAGGAAAGGTTAGAAAATGAACGACTTGAAAGAGAAAAATTTGAAAAGGACCGACTTGAAAAACAGAAAATGGAGAATAAATTATTTCCTAACTACTGTCTTTTTATAATTCCTAGTTGGAGCGATTTATTAGGTTATCCCACATTAGGCATTTATGCTCATCATCCCGTATCAAAAATAGTTTCGGACACAGTTATGTTTTTAAGCGGTTATGACTATTCAATCCAGACTGCGAAAGGGGCTCTTCACTACCTGTTTGGCTTGGGATATTATTTCCTAAAATTTGAATTAGAATCTGGTAAATATATTACAGATAATAGAATACTAACCGGATTAATACTAACAGACTTTGTATATGATCACATGGCTACTTCAGAAAATGTAACTTTAGAAGAGGATCCCGACGTAATTATAGCAGAGAAAGTGATAAAAGTACCTATTGATCTGTCTAACAAATCAGAGGATCACTTAACCTTTATAAAGGGGGCATTAATGCGAAATGTGTTCATCCCTAATAAGGATATTTTTTTGGAAATGATGGAAAAAGTTCGTATGGAGGATTCCTACCAGATTTCAAACTCGGGTCATATGATTTTAAGCGCACATTGGGACTTTTTTAACCAAATTTTAGTGTCTAATGAAATATATGCATTAACTGCAATCGATGATTTTACATACCTCGATTCAACAGCGGGATTAGATGCGATCAACTTTGCGGTCGACAAACTTTTAGAGGATACTATCTCTCCTATAAATCTCACCATTATTGAGGATAATATCAAGATTTTGAAGAGTATTTATTCTAATCTTGAGTTAGATCCCATGTACTTATTTTCTATAATAGAACAAGCAGCATTGAATTTAGGTCAGAATATGCCACCAATTTCTTCAAAACAAAGAACTTCCGGTGCTAGGGGGCCTTCTAAAGCGTCTATCTTTGCTTCTGCGGAAGATCGTCTTTTTGAATTTATCAGTTGGCCGACGCAATTTAAAAGAAGAGCAAAAAAAGAACCCAAAGTATTGCCTAAACTAGTTGAACCACCCGCAGAATGGACCAAAGAAGTTGTCCCAAGTTCTGATATTGGACTCGTGGAAATACGAGAAATCGAACAAGAAACCTTTAAATTGGATACTTTAAAGTCTGAAAGTGTTGAAGTTAAACCATTACCCCCACCCCCTAAAGCAGACATTAAACAAATACTTCTATATCTAAAAAAAGTTATTGAAGAAAATTATGAAATGCGATCTATTGGACAAGCTTTTGAACTCGCGAGAGAGAGTGCAAGACATATGGGTGTTAGCGCAACCACATTACATCAGAATAAAATCTGGGAAATGAGTAAATACGCTAATATTTATGTTAAAAAAGAATCAGGTTTTGGATTACCTGAAAAAGAAAAAGTGGATTTAGCGCGAAAGGTAGATAAATGGCTTTTTGAGATCGAGGAAAACGAAAGATTGGAAAGAGAACGATTAGAAAAAGCCCGCTTAGAGAAAGAACGATTAGAAAGGTTAGAACGAGAAAGAAGAGAAAGAGAAATGCAAGAGAGGGAGAGAAAAGAACGAGAGCATCTCGAACGAATTCATCTAGAAAAAGAAAGATTGGCCCAAGAACAATTAGAAAGAGAAGGACTAGAAAAAATTGAAAGAGAGAAGAAAGAGATCCTTAGGTTAGAAAGGGAAAGACTAGAAAAGGAGAGAGAAGAACGAGAAGCTATTGAAAGAGAAAAACAGGAACTTCAGGAGCTGAAACAAGAAAGAAAGCAGAAAGAAAAAGAAACGAAACAAAAGTTAAAAGAGCGAAAAAAGCTAGAAAAACAAAAGAAAAAAATAGAAAAAAGAAAGAAAAAAGAACAGGAAAAATTGAAAAACCTCTGATTTGCATTGAGAAAAACGTGATAAAACTATTTTTCTGTTTGGACAAATTCTTCGTTATATAATTGGATGAAAATAACGGCTAAGTTATATTCTCCCTTTATATCATCTTCGATAATTTCTGATTTGATCACGCCTATAGGAGTAATTATGATGTCTTTTAAGAGGTTATAAGGAATCTCATTCATAATGATATTTAATAATTTCCTCAAAATATCATTTACTAAAAGATATGATTTTGACATACTTTGAATTATTGTTTAAGATAATATAAAAGAAGCTAGAGGTCAGATTTGAATTATTTCGCCAGTTCTTTTTTCTTCGGGCGAAGATCTTTTCCGTGACATCTACGACACTTTTTTGCTTTTACGGGATTAAGAGCGCCACATCTTCGGCAAACGCTTTTATCGAGTAAGTGAAATCTGGCGATTTTTCGTTTTTCTAAATCATCTATAGGGCTCACTGTTCATTTCCTCGTATTCTTGTAGGTTGTATATAAAATTGCCAACCTAAATAATATGAGTTAAAATTGTTTTAAGAATTAAAATTTTTGTATCTAATGTAATTATAAAGAAAAAATTAAAATTCTATTAAAATTTCTATTAGTTAATTGATTTATTAGTAAACGTAAAGTTAGTTGAGTAAAATTGCCGAAGGAAATTTTTAGTGAAGAAGATTTTATTAGATATTCTGAATATGCTGTTCATTGTAGAGTGAAACGGGTAAAAGGTTTTGTTAAATTAAAATTAAGGACACAAAAACATTTATTTACGTTTAAAACGGACCCAACGACTGCAGATCGATTATTGATGAATGTTAAATGCGATGTAATTGAATTGTAGTATTAATTACTATTATATATTAAAAATATTGAGTTGAAATGGTTAAGACATTACCAGCGTGTAAAACATGTGTTCATTCTGGATTCCTTTGTACTTCTTGTCAAGATAAACTTGATAATGGGGAGCTTACTGAGTTTGAGTTGGATATAGCAAAGAGTTTACTTGAAGCAGAAGAACAAAATGAAAATTTTTCCTTTTTACGAGAAGTGTCATTTTTCAAAGCTATAGATTATGAAGATGTAGTAATTCTTGTTGTTGGAAAAAAGGATAAATTACGTATCAAGCCTGAACTGATTAATTGGTTAAAAGAAACTTATGAAATTGACAATTTAATATTAATTGAAAAAACAAGCAAGCCAAGACCAGTTATAGATGCATTAATTGCTCCATACAAGCTCCTTTCCTTGAATGAAATTTTTCTCGCAACTGGTGAAATTGAGTTTAGGGCAATACTTACTCAATCTGATAAGGAAAAACTACTTTTCACCCCGGAAGAACTTGAGGAATTAGTTCTTGAGCTAACTGGCAATGTTACTCGCATAGAATTTGAATGAGTCAAAATCAATATATAAACTGATTCCTTAATACATTATAGGTTTTAAATATCGTGGAAGAATATAAACAAGTAATCCTTATTAGGACAGATTTAAAAATGGGTACGGGAAAAAAGTGCGCTCAATCTTGCCATGCTTCAGTTTCAACTTCTGATTTAGTACGAATTAAAGACAAGCTAATATGGAAGAATTGGAAGAATTCAGGGCAAAAAAAAGTTGTATTAAAGGTAATGAGTATGGAGGAATTAAGCGACATAATAATTAAATTAGAAAAGAAAAACATCCCTTACTTTTTAGTCAGAGATGCTGGACTTACTCAATTATCTCCCGGAACAGCAACTGCATTAGGTATCGGACCTGCTCTTTCACGAGAATTAGATGAAATAACCGGAGATCTAAAATTATTATAATATTTTGTTGAGAAAAAGCCCTTGACTTATAAACAAGATAGTATCATTATTTTTGAAAACAACAATGAGAAAGAAATCGAAAAGTTTGCAGGTGTTGGTTCTTATGCTACTTCAAGTATAGATGGAATAGGAGGCATTTACAAGCATACTTACAAGGATTTCATTGTTAGAGAAATTACTAAAGAGGGAGAAATTCTCAGAATTAAGGATATTTCAACAAAATCATATTTTTCAAGAGGTGAAAATGATGATTTCACTGAGTTTGATCTTGTAAAATTAAATAAGGAACCATTTAAAGCATTCAATTTAATAGCATCTGCTTTAAAGGTTCCTATATCTCATCTTAGTTATTCTGGATTAAAAGATAGATGTTCCATTAGCGTGCAAAAGGTTACAGTTAAAGGGAATCATGTAGAAAAATTAAATAATTTAAAACTCAGGAATATTTTTATAAAAAATATTTCTCTTTCACGAAAATCAATACAACTCGGTAGTAATAAAGGAAATCATTTTACTGTAATAATAAGGAATATAGATAGCGATATTGATGTAGAAACGCGTATTTTGAAAGTCTTCGAGACATTATCAAGCAAAGGATTTTTAAATTATTATGGGCTTCAACGGTTTGGAACATTTAGACCTAATTCTCACATTATCGCGAAGTATATTTTGCGAAATGAGTATGAAAATGTTTTTAATGAGCTTGTCCTAAATACTTACTCTTCAGAATCAATTGATTCACAATTAGTAAGAAATAAATTAAGAAAAGATGGCAATATGGAATGGGCATATGCAAATTTTCCAAAAAGCCTGAACTATGAAAGGATGATGATTCATCATCTTATAGACCACGAAAAGGATTTTAAAGGTAGCGTGCAAAAAATTCCAAGTTATTTGGTAAAATTGCTGTTTAGTTCATTTCAATCCTATTTTTTTAACAAAATGCTAACGTTAAGAATTAAAAAAGGATTCTCGCCTTTTGAACCCGTTAATGGAGACGTTATCGTAATTTTAGATGACGATAATGGAGATTTGACATCAATAAAGTACGTTTATGGAGGAAGATATGATCAATACTTAAAAGAAGCGATAAGTTTGAATCGAGCCTATATTGTAATACCTCTGGTAGGGTATAATACTGAGATGAATGAGTATCCCTTTATGAACCAATTTTTTGAAGATATATTAAATGAAGAAAAAATTGATTCCTCAATTTTTAAAAATGAATTATTTCGGCAATATGATTTTAAAGGTGCTCATAGAGCAATGGTGATTAAACTCTCAGATGCAAAAATCCTTAAGGTGAGTAAAGACGATGTTTTTCAGGATAAACAAAAAGTAAAAATTGAATTTTCTCTTCCAAGAGGATCTTATGCTACGATGGTTTTACGAGAATTGATGAAATAATTAATCTACATTGATTTCGAATGTGTGGACTGTTTCAATGCCTAAAATATCAATTATCATAACAGCAATGAGATATTTTCCGGTTTTTAAGTATGTATGTTCTTTAGATCTCATTTCTAATTTTCGCATTTTTGGACTTCGAAATGAGGTCCAATTAACATTGAATATATTTTGAGAATAACAAAAATCAATTGCCCAATAATCGATCCAATCTGAAAATTTTATGATTTTTTCTCTAATTTTACTGGAGATTTTATCTATAAAGGGAAGTGAATAATCTTTCAGTTCAAGAACTATTTTATGCCCATTTTGGTGAATTTCTATCGATAATTTTGGTTTAATGGTCTTTAAAACATTCTCTAATTTAATATTTTTTCCTTCATCCATGAATTTATCATTTAGAAAACCTCTATTATGCATTCCTTCTAATGATAAAATTTTAAATGGCTTTAGAGTATGCTTATAATTTGTTTTCCAATTTAAAAGATCATTACTCTTATTGATATTGAGCAATCTTTTGCGCCCCATATGTAAGGCATGATTTGTAGAATCACATCCTATCCACCTTCTTCCTAATTTTTCAGCTACAGCCAAAGTAGTACCACTACCGCAAAAGAAATCTGCAACTATATCATTGCAATTTGTAGAAGATAAAATTATTCTTTTTAATAATCGTTCAGGTTTTTGAGTAGAAAAACCTTGATATTCAACAGTATTAGCTCTCACGTATGGAATATCATGCCAAAAATCCCTCGGAAAGATGCCATCTTGTTCGATGTATACTTTCTGTGATAATTTTTTGCCGTTATGACTTCCACCTCTATAATAAAACACTCCATTTTCATCTTCTTTCAGAGCATTTTTAACTCTCTCAGAATAATCCATGTATATATTGGGATCATCATTGAATACATATTTATCAGATTTCGTGTAAAATAAAATAACGTCATAAGATCGGATAAAAAAGTTTCTTGTTTGAGCAGAAGCTGCAGGATAAACCCAAATTATTTCATTGCGAAAATTTGCTTCACCGAAAATTTCATCTAAAATAATCTTTACATAATGGCTTACGTGCCAATCTAAATGTAAATATATGCTACCTTTTTCTGAAAGAAGATTTTTCATTAAAAGAAGTCTCTCGTATAAGAAGTTAAGATAAGCATCTATTCCTCCTTGCCATTTGTCTGAATATGATTCTACGACTTCTTTTGCTCCGTCTTCACCAATTTGGATTTTATAATTAAATTTGCCCCCAGTTGCAAAAGGGGGATCAAGATAGATTAGATCAATCTTTTCAAGAGAACTGTTAATTAAGGCTTCCATCACTAATTTATTATCTCCCAGAATTAACATATTTTCCCATGTATCAACTTTATCTATAGAAGTATTCCCTAATGAAATATTATGAAACATCTCATTTACGTGAAATATTAAATCTTTATGGTGCGTATTAGAGATTAAGTGTTCATATTTTTCTTTATCCTTCCATCTTAAAGTTGGCATACCTAGCAATATATAATATAACAAAGAATTTATTGTTATTTTCGTTTTCAAATTTATTCTAATATTTATATTCAATATAAGAGTGATATAATGATGATAGAACAAATGGATACTTGGCGTAAAACACATTATACAAAAGATGTCTCGGCTAACTTAGCAGGAAAAGAGATTATACTTGGGGGGTGGGTTAGAAATTTTCGTGATCTTGGTGGATTAAAGTTTATTAATCTCCAAGATAAATATGGTGAAAGACAAATAACCTTAAAGAAAGGAAATGTGTCTGATGAATTATTTGAAAATACAAAATTAGGATATCAATATTGCATTATGGTTAAGGGAGTAGTAAAAGCATTTGATAAAGCTCCTGGCGGAGTTGAAATCATTCCTTCAGAACTTAGGATTCTTAATAAAACACCCGAAAAATTACCTATAGATATGACAGGTGAAACTCTTTCAGAATTGGATATCCGATTAAATAATAGATCTTTGGATTTAAGATCGCCACGAAACCAAGCAATATTTGAAATTCGTGGAGAAGTTTTAAACACTATTCGACAATTTTTACTTAATAATAATTTTACAGAGATAACAACTCCAAAAATAATAGGTTCAGCAACAGAAGGAGGAACTGAGTTGTTTCCAATCATGTATTTTGATAGGGAAGCATTCTTGACTCAATCAGCACAATTATATAAAGAACAATTAAGTGGTGTTTATGAGAGAGTTTATGAAATAAGTCCTTGTTTTAGAGCAGAAAAAAGCCGAACGAAACGTCACCTTTGTGAGATATTTACTTTAGATGTAGAGATGGCGTTCGTGAATATGCATGACGTATTAAAATTATTGGAGGAGTTAGTTCATGATGTAATAGAAAACATTAGAAGTAATAAAATGAGTGCATTAAAATTCCTGGAAATGGAAGATAAAACAACAATTCCGAAATTACCATTTCCTCGATATAAGTATGAAGAAATGATTGATATAATCAATAACAAGTTTGGTATCCCCCTTGAATGGGGTGAAGACATTTCTACTGAAGCTTATCGTAAATTAGGAGAAGAATTTAAAGAATATTATTATATTACTCATTGGCCTATGAAAATAAAACCCTTCTACATTATGCCATCTAAAGATCCAAAATATAGCGAATCATTTGATCTACAGATGGGTTGGTTAGAATTAACCTCCGGAGGAACTAGGGTACATTCTAGAAAACAATTAGAAGAAGCTTTAGAGGCTAAAGGATTGAACCCATTATCGTTTGAATCTCATCTCAGCGCTTTTGACTTTGGAATGCCACCTCATGCGGGATTTGGTTTAGGAATTGCACGATGGATAACCTTCTTATGTGGATTAGATGATATTAGAGAAACTGTTATGTACCCCCGAACACCTGATAGATTAACTCCATAGAATTATTTTATAAGCAAAAATCAATTATTTATTTACATGTCAGAAAATTGGATTCAATCATATATCTTAGCTGGAAAAGCTGTTGTTGCAGCAAAAAATCTTGCCCGAAAAATAATAAAACCGGGAATCTCTTACTTAGAAGTTGCAAATATCTGTGAAGAAGAGATTCTAAAAAAAGGTTGTGAGTTATCTTTTCCAATAAATTTATCATTAAATGAAATAGCTGCTCATTATAGTCCACCAATTGCAGATTCGACTCTAGTTCCAGAAAAAGGATTGTTGAAAATAGATCTTGGTTCTCATCATAACGGGTATATTGCAGATTCAGCCTTTACAATTAATTTAGACGAAGATCCATCCTTACAGAAATATATTGATGCTGCTGATGAAGGTTTAGAAGCAGCTATTGAACTTTTCAAACCGGGAGTCAAATTATATGAATTAGGTGAAGCGATTGCGGACAAAATCATCAGTTTTGGACTACGACCTATAACCAATTTGGGTGGTCATGAATTAAAACAATTTAACCTCCACGCAGGACCATTTATTCCAAATTATAAAGATAAAAGGCATGATCAAGTAATAAAACCGGGTCAAGCATATGCTTGTGAACCATTTTCAACCTCGGGAACGGGAAAGGTGGTAAATGGAGATACCTCATATATTTATAGATTAGTCAGAAAAATAAAAAAGAATATCTCCTATGAGGAACAAGCTTTTATGCAAAAAATAGACTCTTTAACCAAAAAATTACCTTTTTCACCTCGTTTAATCGAAAAACATAACATCATTCCAGTTGATAAAATTAAAAGATATATAGATTCGTTTGTTGGGAAAAAGATACTTGATCATTATCCTATATTAATTGAACAAACAAGAGCACCAGTCGCTCAGCAAGAACATACCATAGTTATAGATCAAGATGGAAATACTATTGTAACAACTAAGTAATCCTATAAAATAAAAATTAGCTCAAAATGAAAGAATTAAAAGAAAAACTTCAAGTCATTATTTTATGTGCTGGGGAAGGCACTAGATTTCGAGAAATTAACTCGACTATTCCTAAATCTTTGATTCAGATACAATCAATGGATAATAAAACTTTATTAAACATCATTATCGATAATCTATATAGCCAAGGATTAAGAAATATAATCATTATCGTAGGATCTATGGGGAAAGTAATTGAAACTTATATTTCTAACATGAAAAGTCAAAATTCTCTTCTTAATAACCGAATAACTACTCTTAATGCTCATCCTGATTATAATAAAGGCCCACTTTTTACATTCTTAACTATACTCGATTACCCCGAAATAAGTAAAAAAGACAATAATTTTTTAATCTTTCCAGGTGATACGCTCTTTGATCAAGATCTAATAAATGAAATTATAATAACAATAATGAAGGAAATTGAGAAATTTCAAAGAAAACCAATAGTATTTTACAATCGAGTTAAAACTAGTGACATTAACAAGGAAGGGCAGACAATTTCTTGTATTAAAACTATTAAAAAACGGGACATTGAGGCATTAATTCGAATCGAAGAGATTGAGTTTTCTAGTATTAATGAAAAAGCATATATCGATCAAGTAATACCAGTCTTTTTTTTAAATTACGAGTTCTTGCTACTAATCTCTCAAATATTAAAATCGTCTCGCTTTAATAAAATTAGTGATATTTTGAATGAAGTTTGTAAAAGGAATCTCCAAGAAGTTATCGCATGCGAAATCAATTCAACAGGATCCTTTTATGATATCGATACGTCTTTTGATCTGGATTATCTGAATAAAAAAAAAGGTGGACAATAGTAGCCCCGAATTTGAAAGAACCATAGATTGTACGGAACTACTTTATATTCCAGAAGCGTTTACTTTCAAGCTCCTTTTTTATAATTTCGTTTAAATGCTTAAAGATTATTTGTCTCGAGTATGAAAAAAAAATCTCATATCAACAAGAGCTCAAATTTCTATGCATCAAGGCATTTATTTCTCCATTAATTAAAGCAAGCGTGAAAATCTAAAAGATAAATCCTCAATAATTATATCCTGCTTTATAGATTAAATATCATGGTCATACTACGGTAAATATGTACCGAATAATGATGTGTGTAAAAAATTTAAATTTCTCTGTGTGTTTTGAGAATTGGTGGGATGATTAAAACCAATACCACAGTGCATGAATCAATAAAATTAATAGCAATAACTTGTTTATAGGATAAACCGAATTAATGAACTTTAAACCAATGCAAATTTCATTACTATTGTCCAATTATTATTATAACAAATTGGGTATTTAAATGTTCTTATTACATGGTACTAAATTTACTCCAAATGAATTTCTAATTTTTGAAATAATATATATAGCCTAAATACATATAATTATAGAATATGTCTGATATTGGAGATGTTTCTATTAAAATTGAATTATTTGGCATTGGTAGCATTATTGGTGTAATAAATCGTCATTCTGCAGCATTTTGTGCAGATGCCGTTCTGAGAAAAATGCCATTTACCTTGAGAGGAAGATTTAATTTTAATGCTAAGAATTACTGGTCTCTTCCAGGAGTAGAAATCTATAAGGGTTTAAATCCTAAATCAGAGAAAAAAGGAAATAAAGGGGATATTCTTTATAATCCAAAAAGCGATGAATTGCTGATATTATTAGAAGATTTTGAGATGCCTTATAAAGTTAGTAAGATTGGAAAAGTAACAGAAAATCTAGATTTATTTCTGAAAGCTAAGAATGGTTTAAATACTAAATTTTCAAAAATACGTTAAAAATGATAATGATGTCCTTATAATGGCGGTTCCTAAAAAATTAGTTATTGTTTTCACGTTTTTCTATCTAGCAATTATCATATATTTATTATTATTTTTAACAATACCTGAATTTCAAGCAGAAATTATCAATGCAAGAAAAAATATGGCAATTTTAACTGAGGGATCGAATTATTTTCTTGCATTACTAGTCTCATTTTTCATTTGTTTAATTGGAAACGCAAGTATTGGTTTTCCTATACCTTATCCTTTTGTGCTTTTTTCCATATCACAATCTATTTATTATAAATATTTGCTTTTGGGTGAAATCTTTGGAAATGGTTTTTTTTGGCTTGAAATCTTAGGGATTACTTTTGTTGGAGGTTTAGGGAGTATATTGGGAGAAATGTTCAGTTTTTTACTAGGATTGGGGACAAAAAAAGTTGTTAAAAGGACTTCTACTCAAACCTTTAAAAATGTCAAGGGATTTGGAAGATTACTGTTAGAACACCCAAAAAGTATGTATTTATTTATTTTTATAGCAGCAGCGTTACCCATTCCTGACGATCCTTTATGGATTGCACTTGGCATGTCAGATAAGAAAATAAATATTACGAAGTGTTTAATTTGGGGATGGCTTGGCAAGAATATTACTACCTTTTTCTATGCTATTCTTCCATTATTCCTCATATTAGGATATGCTGCTAGTGGCATAGACATTAATGATAGCTCTAGCGTAATTACTGAAGCAATGTTTTTATTAGTAACTCTGAGTGTGATGTTTTTTATCTTGACCTTTAATTGGGATAAATATTTCAATAAGCGTCAAGAGAAGAAATTATCAAATTAGTTGTAGAATTTTTATTTATTCTGCATTCTCTGCTTGGTGATTGTTCCTAAGACAGTTTTTACAAACAAACACTATTTTTTGGTTGCCCGAGGAATTCTCATCACGATAAATTCTTTTATAAATGAAATTGTTACAAATCATACATACACTGCTTGTTCTAGCTTCTCCTAATAATGGCCCTAGTTTTTCAAACGACATTTTATTGATTAGACCTTGATAGTTTTATTTCGATTTTAGATATTAAATCTTTGGAATTTTTATCATTCTTGTTATTCCTATCATTCCTGTTATTCCTATTATTTCTATTATTCCTATCATAGCTACGAGATCTGTTGTTAAAATATGGTCGGCTTCCCAGTGAAATGTTAGCAATCTCTAGAGAGGGATACATCCTATTTTTGATTATTTCAGCCACTTCTACCGCAGTTGAAATTTCATCTCCTTCTCCTTTTATGAGTAAGGATCGAGTGCCGCCAGAAAACGCAAAAATGGCATCTTTAATAGCCTTGTCTTTGTCAGAGCGATTTTTAATTATATATGTAGTTTCAATAGGCATTGAGTAGTTAACCGTTAAAATATTAATTTAATTGGGATGCAAAAGAAGTCTAGGTAATTAATATAATACAAATAATATAAAAGTTATTCTAATTTACATTTTCACTTCAAACTTAGGTTAAATTGCGCTCGGGTATTTAGAGAATCTAAAATTTTATTATAGTCTAAACTTCTACTTTCAAAATGTTCTAATATTTTTCTCTCACTAGTATCCAAATAATCATAATAAGGATATATGATTTCAATCCTTTTAGTAAACTCCGAACTTAGTTTGTTAAACCAATCATTTGGTCTTGACAATCTCGCAAGAACTTTTTTCTTGAATTTATCTTTTTTTTGTTCGAATTTTTTAAGTTCGTTTAACTCAAGCATCTTTTGTAAAATTTTTTCATAATCTTTGATTTCTTCTTCGATTTTTTCTCTAAATTTAGGAATACGAAAGCTTTTCTTAGAAAATTCAGGATTCCATTCATATAAATAACCCTCGTCTTCTTCCGCATCTTTTTCTTTATCTGTGATAATTATATCGCTTTTTGGCACTAATATAAGTCCAAAATTCCTTTGTAACTGTGCAAGAGCTTTCTTTCGCAAAATATCGTCAACATATTTAATTTCTTTAAGGATTTTAGGAAGATTTTTAACATTATCCTTAACAATTTTTTGAGCTTCATTTAACATTTGTTCTTGTTCTATTTCGAGTTCCAAATTTATGTAATCATAGCTAGAAAACATTCCTTTCTCTGGGTTTAATAATCTTAATGCTGCTAATCCGAGAAAAAACTTATTCGATTTTAATTTACAATGATTAAAGATTAGCGCGATAGCAAGTGGATTTGGAAGTTGGTAACCAAGTTGGGTTTGCGTGTCGATATCTGAAAATCTAAACTCAAATCCTGGATGAGTATGCCACCAACCAATAATAAAATCATTCTTTTTATCTCGAATTGAGCGTTCATAGATAGATTCATCAATTTGAGCCATATCAACGTACTGTTTATTTTCATATTTGACACCTGCCCTTTCCCCAACTACCATGGGGATGGCATCTTTAATTATAACTATCTTGTTATTATCAATTGAACCAATAAGAATACCATAGACCTCCCTCCAATTCTTTTCTGAAATCGCCTCACTAGCGTATCTCAAAGCATAACTAATAATACGTGTGTAGGCTTTAATCGTAAGTTTGACTGGTGTTTTAAAAACTCGTGGATCTATTTTCTCAATTAACATATTGTTAATCAATAATTCATCAAATTCTGAGGATTTCTGGTTAAAACCATTTTCTAAGTGATTATTTGGTTTATCTTCTGGCCCTGTTGTTTGTTCGTCTAATTCTTGCTTAATGCTTTCCTTCTTCATACCAGATTCAACCGATTAACTAATTTGACAAATTAATTATAATGTGAATTCCTTTTATTCTTTTATAGTATTTTTTATATTTATGATTAATTAGTTTTAGTTAATATGAAGGTTTTAGGCTTTTGTGGGCTTCCGGGCTCTGGGAAATCAACAGCCATCGAAGCAATTTCAAAATTAGGCACAATCATAATGATGGGAGATGTTATCAGAAATGAAGCAAGAAAAAATGGAATATTGCCCACAGATGAAAATTTAGGGAAAATCGCTAAAGAGCTCCGTAAGAATGGCGGAGACGAAATAGTTGCTGAAAAATGTGTTGAGATTATAAAGAACTATAAAAAATCCCCGATTTTCATTGATGGTATAAGATCTATGGCTGAAGTCAACGTGTTTAAAAAATATTGGGAATTTCTCGTTATAGCTATCGTAGCAGATGATCAATTAAGATACCAATGGATAAGTAATAGGGCACGAATGGATGATTCAAATAAGAAATCTGATATTGAAGAAAGAGATCTAAGAGAAATAGGTTTTGGTTTAGAAGAAGTAATCAAAAATGCTGATTATACTATTGAAAATAATACTAATATTGCAGATTTAAAAATAAAGACAAAAGAATTGATTAAAAAATTAATTCAATAAGAAAATTTAAGTTAGTTATTTTTTAGATAATCTATAATAACTTTAGCAAGAGATACTTTTGCCATTTCATTATCAATAGAGTCAGTTCCAATTATTTCATCTGCTCCTGCATCTAGTATTTTATATGTAGCTTGTTGTAACATCAATGCATGTGTAGCAACGGCAAAAACTTTATTAGCTCCACTTTCTTTAGTTATTTTTATTGCTTGCGCCATTGTACCACCAGTAGCGATTATATCATCGGCAATAATCACATCTCTATTCTTTAAACTTAATTGCCCCTTCATGGTGATTTCTCCAGTTTTTACATCTCTGATCTTATCAAAATAGTCGACAGGAACTTTTTCTCCAAAATGACGCGCAAAAGCTTTAGACCTCTCGATAGCTCCCTTGTCCGGAGACACAACAACAATATCTTTTGCTCCACGTGATTGGATATATTCAGCAAGTATAGACATTGAATCAATATTAATAGCTTTGCATGATAGTTCTTCTAATACCTCAGGATTATGAATATCTACAGTTAAAAATTCATCGATACCAAATGAATTGATAATTTTCAGAATATTTTTTACAAATGTACACTCTCCAACCCTAAATAGCTTGTCTTGGCGAGCATATGCGAGATATGGGACAATGACAATTATCTTAAATGCACCCATCACTTTTACCGATTCAATCATCATTAATAATTCAAGAAAACGAGCATTTTGATTCACTCTGGAACTTGGTCCCATCGATTGGAGGATGATAACTTCCTTATTTTTGATAAGGTTTTCATCATCAACATTAATCCTCAGATAATTTTCTCCATCGGGGAAAATTTTTGTCTCGGTATTAACTGATTTTATTCCTAATTCTCTTCTGATTCTTATACCTAACAATTGGGATGCTGGGCCAATTACTAAAATTTTCTCCATTTTTTAAACCTCAATATATTAGAATAGTGTTCTTCTAATTTATTTTTTAATTCAAAATTTAAGAAATTCTACTACACGTTGAATTATTTCTTCTCTATGACCACTAAAAGTATGTCCTCCAGTATCATATTCAATAACATTGTTATCACTTAGACCGAAATGATCTTTTATTTGTTTTAAATTTTCAAAAGGTATAAATTCATCATCTCTACAATGTGCAATTAGAATTCTTGAATTATTATCAACTTCTCTTTTTAAAACATTCATGGGACTGATATTGAATATAACATCCTCGGGAAATTTGACTCGTGTGGTATGATAATCATACCTAGCACATAATGCTATTAATTTATGAACCCTATCATCGAAATATCCTTTTGTTAGAATCATGGCACCTCCTAAACTTCGTCCAAACATGGCGATTTGATCATTTAAAAGACGTTTTGTCTGAGTTTTTAATATCCACGTAATGACACGATTAATATCGTTGAAAATCTCATTTAAATGTTTTAGCCATATAGAACCTGTTTGCTTGCTTGTTTCACCATGTGCTCTGTGATCATAGCCTAAAACATAATATCCTCTTGAAGCAAATTGCTCTGAATAGAATTTTTCTAAGAATTTCCCTCTATGCTGATTTAATCCTGCAACATTAATGATGAATGGTGCTTTATTTGGAGTTTGATCTGAATAATAGATTGAACCTTTCAAATTTAAATTGGTTCCTGTAATTGGAATATCAACCTTCTCTTCTGTAATAATCATTTCTTTCATTTTTTCTAATCGTGTTTTAGGACATGTTTCTCTAAATCTTCTTTCCTTAAGAGATCACTATCACTTTTATTATATTTATCAATAATCTTAATTATATGTTTTGAAATAGCTGCGTGTTCAGCAATACAAGTACTATTTTTTAAAAAATCTTCTCCGTGTCTAAGAACAGCTAAATTTTCATTGATCTTAATTAATTCAGTTGCCATAATACTATTAATGTAGACCAAATCCGAGATCATTGTCTTAAGATACATAACTAGTTTTAATTGATCTGACATGAAAAAATTAGTTCAAATAAAGATTAAATCTTTTCCAATAAAAATTAAATTAGAAGAAAAATAGAAAAAAGATCAAAACGTATAAAACCACTCCAACAATGATTAGGCTCAGCACTCCTAATCGTATGAAAAAGGTTTTTTTCATATCTTTATCTTGATTGCTTTTTAAAAATTTAGCAAATTCTTTTACATATTTATCATATATATTATCATATTTTAATTTTGTGGTGACTGGTATCCTATATTTTATGGTTGCCGTTTTAAATTCAATCACGTCAATTGGGAAACAAAGAAAGTAGAAAATTCCTATAATAATGATTATCAAAATTATAGTGCTGAAGATATTATCTAAAATTAATGTGTATGAATCTGCGAGCCACCATCCAAAACCTTGTTGAGAGACTATGAAAATAAGCAGCCCTGTAATGAATACTATATCAAATGCATCTAATTTTCTAAACCATTTTTTAACAGAAATGGCTTCAACATTTTTGGCTGTTATATATTGAAATTTATATTGGAATATTCTTCTAAAGGAAAATTCTTTTGATTTCTCGCTATAAATGAAAACATCTCCATTTTTATCACTAAAATCATAGCTAAAAGCTTTAAGGAGCAAAATAGAACCATATATTAAAGCTAGCCACCAAACTAATTGACCAAAGAAAAGCATGTTTATTAGCATGATCAGAGACAATATTACCAAGATTAAACCAAATTCCAAGTTAAACGTTTGAAGATGTGTATTATCTAAATCTTCAAAAGTTCCGATATTTGTTTTTTGACCTTCTCGAACATCAACATCACATCCTAAAAACGTGCTAAAATGATCTTTAAAACGAGATAATTTCTTAAATTTGATGGGTGAAAACCACATCTCATACACTTTAGATTCTGTAGCAATCTCAAAAAAATTTTGTTGGAAACACACGAGAATTAATAAAGCGATTATTTCCAAGATAGATATTATAACAAAAACCCAAGATAATACGTGTTCAGGAGCAGCACGTTCAGCACTAAATAGCGGTATTGCTGTCATAAGTTGCATAACTATAAAAGGGAATAAAGCTGGAATCCACGTAAGTTTTGGACCCAAATGATTATTTTGATATCGAATCGCCTCAATATCTTTCGTTGGAACTTCTGTTAACCACGGGAATCCTGGTCTAATTTCATAGAAAAAAAAAAAATTTTTTGAATGTGAAAATATGCCCCAAAATAAGCTTAAAAAGCAATATAATAAAAGACTTAATCCAAATCCTAATGCTGGTATCCCTGTCACGTAAAACCATGAAGGACCTCCCAAAAAAACAGCACTCCCATAAGGGACCTCATGACCAATATCCGTTCCAAATACCAATAGAGATAGTAACCCTGCGATCGTTAATAATATGGCAGCAGCTAATCTGGTAAATGCAAATGAATTGAATTTAATATGTTTATCGATGGGTTCTCTCATATCTCTCATTCTCTTAAAGACAATTGAGTTTTCTCGTAATTCATATGATGTAATGAAATATTTTGAAGTAATTATCATTCCAATTAATATTATAATGATATCAATTACTAAGGAGAAATTCATATCCAAGATAATGACATCAAAGTCGAAACCTAAGATGAAAAATAAGAATCCAATAAGTATAAATACAAGTCCTATTGTCAAGAATATAAATCGTAAGATTTTCTTTTTTGGATAATCCTCCTTTAAAGATTCTATTTCTTGATTACTTAATAAGCTCATGGGATTTTCACATTTCTATATTTAGCAATATATTATCTTTACTTTTAATCTTTAAAAAATTTAGACTTCATTAAACATTTTTAATCCCTAAAAAACTAATATGATCATATGGATTTTAAGGTTTTTCATGATGGATTAATATCATCCTCAATCACAATTTTACTTTTTTCTACCACACTAATGACGGGGGCCATCGTATTCAAACCATATTTATCATTGGAACCTAGTGATCGAAATCTGATTGTAATACTATGCATTATCAGTTTGATCTTTTCAGTAATTTATTTTTTTTTTGGTCTCAAAACAAAAAGTGTTTTCAAATTAGAATTGAAAAATATTTTAAGATTTGTGAAATTACTTGGTTTTATAAATATTATTTTTACACCCCATCTGTTTTTTATGCTCTTTCTATTTACAAAAGAGTTACAAAACCTGCTAATTTTAATTGTCCTTTTAAATATCATTATGGAAATGATATTGATAGGTCTAGTCTACAAGGAAATTATTGACTTATTTTTTAAAGAAGAATCAGAAGTTAAATTTGAAGTTGAAAAAAACCAAAAGTTGTATTACAAAAATAGATAAGGAACTTTAAAATAAGAATATTATTTTGCTAATTTTTTTATCGCGGTTTCTATCATTTTAAGTTTCACAGAATATCTTTCCATTAGTTCAGCATATTTTTCCACGGTAATTTCATTGTTTTCTCGTAGTAACTTTAATTCATTAATTGTTCGAACTATCCCTGCTTTTTGATCAATCAATTTTTCTTTTTTACTATAGGGTATTTTTTGTTCTAGCTTTTTTTGCGTGAAAGATTTAAACCTCTTAACATTTAAATCCTTTGGAACAAATTTTGTAAGAAAAATAGTGCTTTTGGGAACAAATGGAGCCAAATTTTCTGGTATTACAATAATAGGTTCGGGATCTTGAATTCTTTTTATATCCTCGTAATCTAGGATTTCTACATTATTCTCTTTCATTAAAGTTTCAACGACAGATAAATTAACCTTAAGATTGTTTTTTTCTTCTCCTGAAAGATCAGTTAAATCTTCAAGCATTTCATTCCAAATAGTTTTTGACTTGTCATAATAGAAATTTGCTTTCTGTTTAAGGCGAGTAATTTTATCCATATTTAATGGAGTTATTGAAGAATCCAAAGATGCTTGAGCTTTAAGTTGGCATGCTTTTCCCATATCATAATGAAATTGAGCCCTTAACTGTTGCTTTTTTTTTTCATCATGTTTTCTAAGATAAAAAATTCTTTTTGAAAGCTGTGAAAGCCCAGCATATAATTTTGATGCAAAATATTTGTTATTTTTATTTTCTTCCCTAAGAGCTGCAATACTTTGAGCTAAAACTCTCGCTTCTTCAGAGTTCATTTCTAAATTCTCAGATGAGAGAGTTGTACCAATATCATCTTGATAGGTACTTGCAGCACTAAAATAAGCAGCAGTTTTATACATCTTGCTGCATTCTACCATTGCAACGACAGCATTCTCCCAATCCTCTTCTTCTTCGAACTTTTCAGAAAGATTGCTGTAAGCTCTCGCCATAACCCATAATGATCTTGCACATTCAACCATGAGATCCTTAATTTCTATTTCTCGATTATTTTCACTGGGATCATGAAAAACATGCGTGATATCTAAATCTTTTAAGATCTGAGAATGCTTTTCATTCATGTAATTAACATTCAAGATCTTAGTATATTCTAATACTAGACTTAAATCATCCAAAGTAAAACTTTCTTCTTTACCTAATGCGTCATCTAGGTGATTAATTTTAAAGTGGAGGTAACGAATTCTTTGCATTACCTCTTCTGGAAAATAATTGGGCATAATTAATTTTTTTTTTTAAATCTAAGTTAATTAAAATAATTCGTTTATCCCTTTAAAACTAAACTAATCATTTGCTTTATATTTGTTTTTATGTTCATAAAAATAATTTATGGAACTTTAAAACTATTATAAAATTTATAATATCCACTTGCTTTATCAATTTCAAGGATAGATGAAAGTGAGCAATATAGAAGTTAATCGAATTTTTATTTTTGAATTTATATCAGGTGGGGGATTCAATCACGATGACATTCCTATATCTTTATTTACTGAAGGTTTTGGAATGTTAAGGGTGATAGTTGAAGATTTTAAAAATCTTGGTTTCCAAATTAAAACGTTAATAGATTATAGAATTCAACACATGATTAAATATTTAAAAGCTGATTTTACTAAGGAAATAAATCAAAGCATGGACATCTTCCTTGAAGTAAAGAAAGCAGTTAAAGATTGTAAGTACGTATTCATAATTGCCCCTGAATTTTCTAACATCCTATATAACTTGACTAAAATAATGAAAGATCAGGATAAAGCAATTCTAAGCATGAACTTAGAAGCTATCAAATTAGGTTCCTCTAAATTTGAAACCTATAAATATTTTAAAACTCAAGAGCTCTCTACACCTCTTACTTATCATCTCCCTTCCCATTTACTTCATGAAGATCATATCATGAAAGTTACTTCAAAATTAAATTTTCCTATTATAATTAAACCTGAGGATGGTGTTGGTGCTGAATCTATTTTCTATTTTGAAAATAATTCTCAGATTTCTTCATTCCTCACATCTGACCGTAGCCATTTTGAATCAGATAGAGACTACATTTTCCAGGAATATGTTCCTGGAAAAGATTTGAGCGTATCATTAATAGGAAATTCCCAGGGAATCAACATTTTATCCATAAATGCTCAATTTGTTGAAATTAATAGATTAAATAATAAATCATCTTACTTAGGGGGATATACTCCCATATCGGATTATGAAAATATTAAAAAAAAATTAAAAAAACAATGTCAACAATTAGGTTTGAAAGGATTTACAGGGTATTATGGAATAGATTTTATTAGAAAAACAGATAGTTCATTAAGTTTCATAGAAATTAACCCTAGATTGACTACATCCTATATTGGAATTAGAAATATCACCAAGAAAAATCCGCTTTTATTAATTTCAGAACCAGATATTGATGTCAATGATGTCGTAGATTCTACACATAAGTATCTTTCTCACTTTTTTCACTTACATTTAAGGTATCTAGGGGAGCTTTCATTAACCGAAGTAAATGAAGGATTAATACCTTTAATAATAAAAGAAATTCCTTATATCATATCACCTCCATTAGCATTGAATGAAGATTCTGTCTTTACGTGTTTCGTTGCGACTAAAGGAAAAAATATGAAAGAATCAGAGAAACAGAAAAATCGCTTAATTAACGCTTTAGAGAAAAAGGATTTCATAGTTATTAAATAGATATCATTAAAATAATAGAAAATCCCCCATAATGCAACAGCAAAGAAATTATAAGTGAATTTTCAATTTTTAATCTATTATAAGTTGTTATACTGTATGTAAGCAGCCATAGTGACCAAACTTGGAATAATATCATGATTATGTTGTCTAATATCCCTATAAATGTGAATTCAATAATATTTAAAACTATAAAGAAATAATGAATTATCAGATACATTACTGAAGGGATAAAAATAATAGCAAACGTGTTCAAGAATTCGATTGTATTCCCTTTTTTTTTGTAAAAAATCCAACAAATTGTTTTAATGATAAAAAAGAAAACAAAAAAATTGAATATAAAGAAAACGATATTAAAAAGAGGCGCATAGGGCATTTCTGGAATAGTCCCAAATAATAAAAAGAAGGGATATAATCCATTTAATGCACAAAATATCCCCCCTAAGATTAAAATCATAATAGAAGATATGATAACAAGAAGATTTGGTTTCTTGTTGGGAACTATGATTCTTTTTGGTGTGAGATGCATCAAGCCTCTCAGAAGAAATGAGTTGTAATCTGTTTTCGAAATATCAAATGATGTAGATCCCATATTGTTCCTAATCGAATCATATGCTCGTATTCCCAATTCTGTAAGATAGTATTTTTTATCTGCTTTTTGCTTGATTAAAGTCGAAAGTGTATCAAGGTGGTGATAGATTGTGCCTGTACTAACATTTAATTCCTTTTTCAATTCTGTAAATGAAGAAAAACCATTTATGCCAATTAGCATTATAATTTTTCTTCTTATTTTATGCCCTAAAGCATAGTAGAAATTTGATTCCGAATCTGGCGTTCCATCTTTAATTTTCGTTGATTTGTTATCAGTATTAATTTTTACTCCCTTCCTCAAGATTATTATTCAATTTTAAAACATTTAAGATATCTAATAAGATCAAAAGAGCTCCAATAACCGCAAAATAAAAACCTATCTCAGGATTACTGATGTAAGGGACTTCTTTAGGTATAAATTTAAATATAAAAATTAAGAAAAATCCTAACCCGATAAAGTTGATGATTACTGAATTGAGTTTGTACTCCAATTTATATAAGACAAGAAATGTGCCAATAAAACAAATTATCCCACTGATTAAAGGAAACAGGTACAAAAATGAATCCTCAATTGATACAGATGTCGTGATCAAATATATATTGATCAAGGTTAATCCAGAAATCCACGATGAAAATTGAGACATAATCAAGAGACAAGAACCAACGATTCCAATTAGTCTCAAATCAATAAACTTTCTAATATTCATGCTACTCTCCAAGCAGTTAAAATTTGAAATATATAAACATTCAAATAGTATAAAATAATAAGATAATATTAATTTAATTTCAAAATTTTGTACAAATCGAATGTAGATAGAAACTGATTCCTATGTCGTCTGAAGATGAAGAATATAACGATTTAGATTCCATCCCTCTATCAAATTATTTAAAAACAGTGATCCCTATTGAAGAAATACGGGATTATGCGTCTCTTAAAAGGATCCATAGTATTGATTTTGTAAAGGGTTTTGCTATTGTCATGATTATGTTCGCCCACTGCGCTGGATCTTGGCTGAATTCAGATTGGATATTTATTTATGGGCTACTTTATACAGCAATGGATATTTTTGGACCCTCGTTGTTTGTATTTCTGTCAGCTTTAAGTGTTGTTTTTAGTATAAAAAAAAAGACAAGATCTTTATCAGAAAAGGTAGTTCGGAATCGAATTTTGAGTAGAGGGGGAACTATTATTTTCATTGGAGTTTTATTCAACATTTTCTCATTTGAATTTACAATTGCAGGATATCCATTTCCTTTAAACTTATGGGGTTGGAATATCTTGATGTTCATCGGATTTTCTCAAATTTTTTCTTTATACGCCCTTAAATTAAGTAAAATGACAAGAGCAATGATTGGGGTAATTATCATATACTTTTCTGATGGAATACGTGAATTTTTATTTATCGGAAAAGAAGCGGGTAATCCTATTATTTCTTTTATCCATTATATTGTTGTGTCTCCCTCTCCAATGACACCTCTTCTACCTTGGCTTGCGGTTTGTTTCATTTCTACTATCTTTGGTGAATTATTACACGATGCCATGATGGCTGGACGTAAAAAAGACTATACTAAATTATTTCGAAGTTTCATGTTATGGGGTTTAATTTTCGTACTTGGGGGAATGTGGTTAGGTAGACAAATATACATACCAGGAAATATATGGGATATCGCTGATTATAACTACATCGGAACCCTACCTTTAGAAGAGTATCCTCTCATGTCTTTATTACATGATATGAATTCCCAAATGTTTTTTCCAGATATAAGATATCCTGGAATGTGGGAGTTTCTTATTCGTGGAAGAGGTCCGAATATGATTTATAATCTGGGTGCAGCATTACTCCTGATTGGAATTTTTTTCTATATCATTGACATTAAAGAGAAAATGAATTATTTTATCAGCATGTTAAAATATTATGGAAGGATCTCGTTAAGCCTTTTCCTAGTACATTATATATATGTCACGTTATTTTTCAGAGCCCTTGATTTTTTTACATATGTAATTGTAGTAATAAGTTATGTAGGATTTATGGGATTCTTTATGTTTCTCTGGATGGAATTTTATAATGGTGTGGGATCCCCAGAATGGATTATGGTACAAATTGGGCGCATAGGACAAAAAACGACGCATAATGTGAAAAAGGAAATTCATGTTATTGAAGATGATATTAAAGAATCTGTGCAAAAAATCAAGCATAAAAAGGATTAAATTTATATTATTTTTAAAGTAAATATTATAATTTTTTCATATTTACTCGTTTCATTATAAATATATAAATATGGTTAACATAATATATCAAATATACTTGCGAGGATTCTAGTAATTTAATTAATTAAATAAATTAGGTAATTAAAATTTCTGATACATATAAATTCAAAATAACATTATTCGGCGGCGGAGACGTAGGTAAAACATCCTTACTAATAAGGTACATAAAGGATTATTTTAGTAATGACTTAAAACAAACCATTGGATCAAATTTTTTAATTAAAGATGTCGAGATGGAGGAGGACACTATCGTTCGCTTACTAATATGGGATATTGGGGGTCAGGAGCAATTCGCGAAGCTAAGAACTATCTATTTTAAAGGGAGTAATGGCGCTCTTGGAGTTTTTGATCTAACAAATCCCCAGTCCTTATTAAAATTACCTGGATGGATTAGTAGTATTAAAAAGTCTGTCAAAAAAACCATTCCGATGATAATAATTGGGAACAAGTCTGATCTTGAACGCCAAGTGGAAAGGTCAGAAGCGGAAGATCTAGCAAGCAGATTAAATTGCGAATATCTTGAAACTTCGGCCAAGACCGGAGACAATGTAGAATTAGCATTTGAAACAATTGCAAAAGCGTGTTTACAAGGAATAACAGAATAATATAGTTTCAGTTTGTTTTAATATTTAGTTCATGTAGAGATTTAATTAGTTCATTAATATCTACAAAACGAATTCCAATTATCCCTAAATCTAATGCGGCTCTGATGTTATTAAAACCATCATCAATAAATACTATTTCCTCTGGTTTGCATCTCGATTTTTGAATTGCGATTTCAAATATTTTACTATCAGGTTTGGTTAGATGAACTTCATGAGACAGGATAAAATCATCAAATAGATCCCATATATTCCACTTCATTTTCTTTATATATTTCCAATGACTAGAATTGATGTTTGACATACATATTAGTTTGAGTGTATTATTCTTTCTGATATTCTTAACCAACTCGACCATCTCCATGTTTATTTTTGAAATGATACTGTTAAAAGCAGTATAAAACGCTTTTTGATTTAAATTACATACTCGCAACAATTCGCAAGCTTGATTGTAAAACTCTTTATCACTTATTTTTCCTTGATGATATGTATCAGACTGGCGGAAAAATTCGAGCATAATGGGTGTTTTAGGTTTATTCAAGGGAGATGGTGTGATAACCTCGTTAAAGAATTGATCAAAGTCCAATTCAACTATAACATCCCCTAAATCGAAAATAATGCATTTAATTGTCATTTTCTGAAATATACCTAAATTGATGAAAAATAGTAATCGAATATGTAATTAAAATATGATCTTTATAATAAATTCAAAAAAAATTCTTTTTCAATTCAAAAGGGCTTATTCACTTATTATCTAAAAGATACTTTGGTTGAAAATTTCCGAAGTGGTTTTGGTAATTTGTATTTAGGAAAGCTTTTCGTGTCATTTTCTAACGTTTTTAGTAACTTGCTTAATTTCCAGTTTTTAAATTGTTCGGTAGTAGCTTTTTTGGGACCGAAAGGTTTTCCTATTAACCTCTTTCTTATAGAAATTTCTTGATTTTCTTGTTCGTTTTTACCGATTATAATGACGTACGGAATCCACTCAACTTCAGCTTGTCTAATCTTTTTACCCATAGTTTCATTACGATCATCGAAATCAGCTCTATAAGACTCCTTATTAATGATATCTAGTATTTTCTCAGCATATTGAGTTTGTTCATGACTGATAGTTATAATGCGTACTTGAATAGGTGATAACCAAGTTTTAAACCCTGGTACGATTTTATCTTTATTTCTTATTGCAGATTCAATTAAACCCCAAAGGATACGTTCCACTCCTCCAGTTGGTGAATTATGAAGAATAATTGGATATTTTTGCTTTCCATCAACATCCGTAAACTTTATATCATACTTCTGTCGCTTTATTCCCTCATTATCAACCATGTATTCTAAAGAACTTTCTACATCAATTTGATTAGTAGCTAATGTTGCGGTTCTATTTTGTGCTGATAAAACAGTTCTTTCAAATTTTAGGATAAAATAATAGTATCTCTCTTCCCATAATTCTAAAAGAGCCGCTTTACTTTCAGATTTTAAAAGTTTTACAATCCAATCCTTATTTTCTTTATAGAATTCTTTAGTGGTTCTAAAAACTACATTTGATTCAATTCCTAAATCAGTTTCTAAATCTCTGATTAATTTATACTGATTGATGAATTCCTCAACTGCTAAATCTAGATCTTTGCATAAAGTATGCAAATCTGGCATCATGAATCCTCTAAGCCTTCTCAATCCACTTAACTCCCCTTCCATTTCTCTTCTAAAATCATATTGTTCAAATTCATATAATCTTAAGGGAAAATAATGTGGTTTTAGAACCATTTTGCTTACCATATCAAAGAGTAGAAAATCAGATGCGAACCTTAATAAAAATCGATCTCTCCCAGATTCTACCCAATAAGTTCGTGCTGGAAAACGAGCAGTTTGAGCCGTTAGCTTCTTATTTTTAACCGTATACATTATCGGTGTATCGATAAGTAAAGCGCCATAATCAATTAACCGATCTTCAATAAAATTTTTGATAAGGTTTTTCATTATCATTCCTTTTGTATACCAACGAAAAATACCTTTATCACTATTAGGATCAAAATCGACAAGTTCGAAATCTTTCATGACACTAATATGAACCGGTTCTATTGATTTATCCTCTCTCCTTGATCCAAGCTCTGATTTGATGAATAGGAAGAAATCTTCATCTTTTATATTTTCTAAAGGTTTTATATTTTCATCATCATCAAATTCTATGTTTTCTTCCTTTCCTGAGGGGAATAATATTTTAAATTCAGCGTTAGTGATGTGTTCTGCTGGTTGAATATATAATTTTACATCTCTATACATTTCAGCAATTTCATGACCGATACAATTTATCTTGAAAGATTTGTACCACCCAAAAGGAGAATATAAGGCCTCAATGCCCCGATTTTTTAGATTTTGAGCAATTTTAGGACATACTTCCATTGCATTAGCTTCATTACTTAGGAATTTACTTAAATGGGCCCAAGGGTAAACTAATACTTGATCAACCCTATACATTTCAGGTTTTTTAATTAATTCTTTTACATTTCTTAGGGTCCCTTTAATCGTTTTTGATTCTATTTTCTTATTATGTTCTCTTATTTCTTCATTCTCTTGCCTTATTTTTTCTGGAAATCCTGATATCTGCAATATTGCATCTTCAATTACTTGACTACCTTGTTTAGCAATCATATCTGTATCATAAGTGTCTTGGTCTTCTACAGACACGTATGCAATAAGCACTAAACCATCCATTTTTATGATCTTTTCGGGAAAATCCTGTGGATTGCTCGTAGCTTGTTTATTTTTAACAACTTCTACACCATCGGAGTGAATTAATAAAATTTTCATGATTTTCTCTCTTCTTTGCGACTCTTACCATTAAATTATAAAAAATTCTAAATACTTTTGATAATTACCTACAATTAACTTTCAAATTAATAATAACTAAAATATTTATCTATTCACATGAATCTTAAAGTAATTTTCTCTGAATTAATAGAAATTTTAGATAAACTAGATAATGGTAGGGAAGAAATTCTGAAGAAATCTCGGCAAATTGTTCGAGATTGTAGTATTGCAATTAAGAATATACATAGAAATGAAGTAAATCTCTATCAAGATAAAATTAATAGTATTCAATTGAATTTGATAAACTTACAACAGCTTATTGCTAAAGACGTTGGAGCTTTTTCCAAATATCTAAAAGTGCCAGAACAAGAGTATGCTGAAGCAATTTCATTATATACTATTATTAATAACAAAGACCTTCCCTCCCCTAGCGAATTAAAAATTGATCCTCTTAATTATGCATTAGGATTAGCTGATGTAATTGGAGAACTTAGAAGATATGTATTAGATAATATCCGCGATTCAAATATACAAGATTTAACAAGAATTTTGGACTCTATGGATGAAATTTATACAGAACTCTTTTCAATTGATTATCCTTCTGGGTTAACTCAAGATTTAAGGCAAAAAACAGACAAAGTAAGAGGAATTATAGAAAAAACACGAGGAGACATTTCAATAACGCTCCAAATGAATAATTTAAAAAACTGTATAGAAAAAAATATCGATTTCAAAAAATAAAAGATTAATATTACTTTGATTAGAGTTACAGATTAATACTTAAGACTGAATGATGGAATTTATGAATAAAAAGATATTAGTTGCTGGAACATTTGATTTAATCCATCCCGGACATCTTTTTTTAATCAATGAAGCCGCGAAACTGGGAGATGTTTGTGTCATTGTATCAACCGATAAAAATCGGGAATTATATTCGGGTGAAGCTCCAATTGTTCCTCAAGAGCAAAGATTGGAAGTGATTAAAGGAATTAAAAATGTAAAAGTTGCTAGACTTGGTCGAAGTGATAACGATACTCTTAAAACAGTTGAAGAAATTAATCCTGATATTATATTATTAGGTCCCAATCAGAAATATGATATAGCTACCTTAGAGAAGGGATTAAAAGATCATGGGTTAGCACATATAAAAATTCAACGTCTTCAATCTTATTATGATAAATGTGAATTACATTCTTCTCGACTAATAAAGCAAAAAATTTTAGAAAGATTTCGAATTAAATAGCTCTGAATAATCATGGAAAATAATGAAGAAATTTCCCCTGATAATTATGCTAATTGGTTTGCTTTATTAAAATTATGCCAACTAATAAAACACGAAAAGTCAATTCAAATAAGTAGTATAGAGTTTGGAGAATTGCTCAATCTAAGTCAACAGACGGCAAATCGGAGAATCAATGATTTAGATCAATTAGGATGGATAGAAAGAAAAGTTGAGGGAAAATCTCAGACAATTTCTATCACTAAAAAAGGATCGACTGTGATGCTGAATATATATAAAAACCTTAAAAGTCTACTTGAATCAATCCTAATTGTTGGTGTAGTTCGTGAGGGTATGCATGAAGGTGGTTATTATGTGTCTATTAAAGGTTATTATGATCAATTTAAAAATAAATTAGGATTTGAACCATTCAAGGGTACTTTAAATTTGCTATTGAGTGATACAGGTATCTCAATTTTGAGAGAAAAATTAGATACTATAGCTCCTGTAATTATTGAAGGATTTAAAGATCAAAATAGAGAATATGGTCCGGTAAAATGTTACGATGTGTTTATATCACGATTAGATGATAGAAATCTGCGAAGAAAAGCAGCAATATTAGACATACAGAGAACTCATCACGATAAGAATACTATTGAAATTTTAGCTAAACCATATTTAAGAGATTTATTTAATTTAAAAGATGGTGATAAATTAATAATCGAGTTCTATAAAAAATGATATCTATTATTAGTTCTTTTCTGAGTTTAATATTACCTTATAAATTTTTAAAAATCTGAATATTGCTGTAGCAATAACTAACAATAAAAATAATAGAATTAATTCATTAAAATAACCAAAATAAAATGAAATTAATGTAGTGACGAAAATATAGAATAATCTTTCAGACCTTGCCATAAGACCAATATCAAAGTCTCCATTGTATAAAATTTGGGCTCTGGATCTTGAATAACTAATCATTATTGAAGCGAAGTAAGAAAGGATAATTATCAACTTCATATCGATAATAATCCATAAATGTTCATCCCAACGATTTATTAAAAGAGCGAGGAATATAAAAAATTCACTTAACCTATCCATTGTTGAATCAAATACTCCTCCAAATCGAGATGTCTTATTTCTTAATCGTGCTATAGCACCATCAATTCCATCAAACATACCTGTTAAAAAAACAAAAATTGAAAACCATACATAATTAGAAAAAAAAATTAGCACTAAAAAACTGATGATTGAACATGTTAACATCGTAATAGTTGCACCATTCGCAGATAGACCAATTTTACTTAATGTTCTAGCCAAAAAGTTGATAATTGGTTTAAAAAGTCTTCGCAAACGGAATTTAGAACCCATAATATCATAAACTCTTATAATATCTATTCTTCTTCAATAGCATGTTCGACTTTTTTAAATCCAATAATACTCATCACAAAACCTATAAAAAGACTTATTATGTACAAAATAGCAAGGGTAAGTACAAATAATGTGAAGACATCTATTCTGATTAAAATAATTTGATAATCAATTTCGAAATAAAGAATATTAGACCACGTACTAATCATATAAAACGCTATGAAGACGAGAATGCTCCCAAATATATTATAGGTTGCAACAATTTTTTGTTTGAGAATTAAAACAATAAAACCAGAAAGTATGAATAATAAAAACGAAATCAATGAAAGCAACGATAAAATCGTAAATACCATTTCAAAATCAACAAATCTGATTGAGAAATGCATATAATTCTCATAAATTCGAGTTCCAGGATTTCCTATTAAGAGAATAATTATTGTAAGAGATATAATGATAAGGAGATTCCCAAATGCATTTAAATAGAAATATATCCTAGAAATTTTTGATATATCGACATTTAGGTGTTTAATTGTTGATGCAAAAAATTGTTCTTTTAAAATCTGAATTTCTCGTATAATATCTCTTGGAGTATTCCTCGTTATCTTTTTGAATTTATATCCTGCATGCTTGTTTTTAAGCTCTCCTAATAATCCTCTAGCATTAATTCGTTTTCTAGCAGAACTATTTCTCCCTTCAAAATACCAAATTATATTCCTAGATGAATCTACAATAACAACAATATCACTTTCATTGATACCGTCAGCATTATGCCATTGGTCATTTTTGAATTTATACGTAAATAGATTAGAAGACATGTTGAAATCTTGAAATTCTTTTTAATTTATATAATACTTTATTATTTAATACAGTAATATATTTTTTTTTGATAGTAATAATTTAAAATCTAGGATTATGCACAAATGAAGTTGCGTATAGTATTAAAGACATTAACTAAGAGAGGTAAACCTGTTTCAATTAAATTCAATGTTACTCCTTCCAAGCATCTGGGATTTATTAATTTTTTAAATCTCGCTTTAACTCAAAATAAATCTGTAAAATTATCACTTGAAAAAATCGATACATCTGGCAATAAAGAAGAAAATTTAATAGAAGGTACCTTTAATCTGCATAAAATTGAAAACTAGGGGGAATAATTGTGAAATTACGATTAGTTCTTACAACTACAACTAATAATGGAAGTGAAATTTCTATTAAATTCACCATTGCTCCTTCTAAACACATTGGATTAATTAATTATTTAAATCTTGCTATAAGTCAAAAAGAACCAGTAAAACTATCATTCGAAAAAATAAGCAAGTCTGGTGACAAAGAAGAAAGTAAAATTGAGGGGGTTTTTAAACTTGAAAGTAAAGATGCTCAAGCTTTAAAAGCTCTCACAGACGAAATTGAAGAAAAAATGCGAAAGAGTAAAAAAAGACATCAAAAAAGAATTCATTAATCTTAGATTAGTCCAGTGTTATAAAACCTAATTTAATGAGGTTTTTACAAATATTATATACTTGAGGATATTCTAAATCCAAACTTTTTGAAATGTGTTCAATTGATTTCATCCCATTAATTTGATAAAAAACGTTGTGTGACGTTTCACCTGTGAGATAATATTTTGGATTAATTTTTTTTGTAATTATGAAACGGGGAATTTGATTGCAATAATATGGTAAATCAGATGAAGGATCTAATTTACCTTTTAAAGCTATTAAATTTGATTCTTCATTTAATTTTTCTTCTACATTTTTGAAAAGATCTATTACTCTTTCTTTGAAGTTTGCGTCATTTTCTTCGATTTCTTCATATTGATAATTTTCTAAAGTCTCATCAAAAGACTTAAAAGCATTTCTCCTTCCATTCCAGTTCAGTATTTGATTGATATTATATTTCTTTAAAAAAGTTTTAGAGATTTTCCGTAAAACTCTTTGAACATTTACTGCTTTTGAAGAATCGTCATAAGTTGCGAGGTAAATTAAATTTGGGATACTACCATCCTTTAAAAACGATAACTTTAATTCATTATTTGATAGTTTTAGTTCACTAATGGTACCTAAATCCTCAAACGAATCGGAGAAAGAATTTAAAGCAGTGAAAAACCCAGATATCATAATTAAAGAATCACTGTGACAAAAAACATTACTTGGATTGGAAAAATTCTTTACTAAAAGTGGTAATCCATCTTTTATAATTATGAAGTCGTGTATCATGGGTTATTTTCCAATTCAATTTGGTTCATGTGTATTCTTAAAATATGTTTAAAAAGTGAAATAAAACCTGCTAACATATTAACATTAATTTTTACGTTCTCATAAAGAAAAAAAAATGTGATATCGTGATAATATGTATGAACTTTTAAATTGCATATAAAACTCTTTTAATTAGTGTGTTATGATTAAAATAAAATCTCCCGGACGAATATGCCTTTTTGGTGAACATCAAGATTATCTGGGTTATCCTGTAATTTCACTAGCTATATCTAAATACATCTACATCGAAGCAAAGAGAATAACAGAACCAAAACTGATAATTAACTTACCAGATACTAATGAAAAGATTGAAGTTATCTTGAATCAAAAGGAATTAGAATATCAATCAAAAAGGGATTACATCAAGAGTGCATATAATCTATTTTTAAGAATGGGAATCAGATTTCAAAAAGGGTATGAAATTTCAATAACAGGAGATATTCCTATAAATGCCGGAGTAGCAAGTTCTTCAGCATTAGTAATCGGTTGGTTGTATTTTCTTAATCACATCACCTACCATGCGCTGAGTAAATTTCAGTTAGCACTTGAGGGGTATAATGCAGAGGTTAGGGAATTTAATGAAGCTGGGGGAATGATGGACCATTTTACTGCTGCATTTGGGAAATTAATATATTTAGAACAAATAAATTCAAAACCCAATCTCACTACGTTTGATTTATCACTTAAAGGGTTTGTTTTGGGAAATTCTCTTGAAAAGAAGAGTACTGTGGAAGATTTAATTAATATAAAAAAAACGGCATTAGAAGGTTTCCGTACATTAAAAGAATCCATGCCAAGTTTCAACCCCTTTAAAACTTTGATTGATGAAGTCCTTCCCTTCTTACCAAGCATAGAAAAAAGATACAGAAAAAATATAATTGGGAATTTGGGAAATAGAGATCTAACTAAAATAGCTCTTAATTTAATCAATGAATACTATCAGAACATAAATAAAGTAAATTCTAATCAACTGAAAGATTTTTATGTTCAAGTAGGTAATTTATTGAACTTACATCATCAAAATTTAAAGGATGATATCCAAGTTTCCACTCAAAAAATTGATGATATGATATCAGCAAGTCTTAAAGCAGGTGCACTGGGAGGTAAAATTAATGGATCTGGATTTGGAGGGACAATGTTTGCTCTAACACTTGCTGACCAAGATGCTTTAATAAGTGCTATTGAAAAAGTCGGAGGAAAAGCAGAAATTCTTAAAACTAGTAATGGTGTGGAAATATATTAAGTGATTAATCCCATCTTTACTTTTAAAAGTTTAAATATTAATAAATACAAATAATTACCATAGCTCTATAACGTGATTAATATGAGAATCCGAGCCAGAAAACATCTAATTTACAAATATATAGTCGTTTCATTTCTGTTAGCTCTTCCTGTTATTGGTTTTTTTTCTTATGTGGGTTTTGCTTTTTATATAATTGATGATGTAGCATCCTTTACCTATACTTTAGATCCTCCTAATACTGCTTATTTTATCCCCCTTGCTCAAATTGAAGGAAATGCAACTAATTTGGAAAAAATGGCAGATCTATTCGATTTACAACTTGAAAAATTTCACATGCCTTCTAATATAAGCGTTGATGTAACATTTACTAATGATACATATAGCGAAGTCTCCTCTTGGGAGGGAACTGATAATGGAGCCCTTCATTTGGGATATACTTTAGCATCTCAATGTTTTCGATATAAAACAGCATTAGATTCGATGGATGTTGACGAATTAGCAAATGCTACACGTATGGTCAAGAAATGTGTTACGGGATTCAGCAACATGTTAGCTGCACCTAATGGTGGTATTGGTCCCGATTATCCAGGGATGCCTGCAAGATTTGTCTCTTCTCCAGAGAATAGAAAATATCATGAGTGGTTGTTTCAAGAAGATCCCAGACATTTTAATGGGACAGGACCTTATAAAAATTGGCGTGTGAGGTTACATACAAGTAGAGATGAATTAGCGGGTTATTATTTGGGACTATCAAGTGTACTTAAATTTATTGATCCCTCTGCAAATGAGGATAGTCGATGGTGCGTGGAAAGAGTTCGACTGTTAACTGAACAAATGATCGAAGGTTTTAAAAAAACCAATTGGTTAGTTTTAGGAGGTGAAGGAGAACCTGTGGGATCGGATCTTAATGTCTATTTTCCAGATACCGTATGGCGTCTCACATTACTTCGAATCGGTGCAACAGCATCACCTGAAAAATACGACTCGCTTTATCAATATGAAGCTACAAAAGTAATGTCAATGGTAGGGGCAGGGAGCTCCAGTTCTCAAAATACGTTTTATGATACATACGCTTTAGCATTTAGCATGGATGTAATGTTTTCATTAATCATGTTAGAAGACAATCCCAAATTACAACAACATTATATCAAAAATTTCGAAAATGGCTTTTATGATTATTTACGTTATCATCGTAATGCCTTTTTTAATATCGTTCATTTAACTTTCATGTCAATGATCCCAGATTCTTCAGTTTATGAAGATCCAGACTATAATGATGATACAATTAAGTGGGATATTCTTGATCAATTATGGCGCTATAATACTTCAGGATGGGGTGAAGGAATTAGGAATTATAACTTGTCAGTGCGTCCGAACTCAACCCGTGATACTAGCCTTAACCCCGAAATTAGACTGATGGAGATAGAACCAAATAAAGCTAAATGGAATGATTTCTTTGCGAATCACCCTTTTGGAAGTTTATTCGAATGGATTGGTGACGAATTTGGGTTTGACGAGCCTACCTATTTAAAACCCTTAACTGTATCAGAAATGGGAGTACATCACTTTCTGTGGGAACATGGCAAATTGGCCGGAATGGGTGGTGATATATCTGGAGACGGGTTAAAACAAGTGATTCCTAACTCCTATTTAGTAGTGTATTGGCTTGGAAAGGCCATGAATATCTTCTAAATCCTTTCTATATTTTTTTAATCTGATTTTGTCTAATTATCTCTAAAATTGGTCTAATGATCCTTTTTTTAACAAACTTAACTTATAGTGATATAAACTATTAATTGTGAAATAAAATGGTCAAGGAAAGATATTATTCAAAAGAAAAATATGAGGCTCCAATGGAGACTTTTGGAGTAGGTATTGTCTTCTTAATTGTCGGTGTGATTTCCCTTATTTTAATGACTTTCCGAATCGACTTTATAGGATTAAGTTATTGGGGATATTGGCTCTTTATCCCAGCTTTTTTCATAATGATTGGGGGATTTACACAAATTAATACCAATCGGAAATTTCAAAAAGCAGTTAGAGTTGCTTTAATGGATAGAGATTTTCAAGGTAATCATAAATTAGAAGACATAGCATTAGAGGTAGGAATAAAACCAAAAGATGTACTAAGAGTATTAGTTGATCTACGAGATAAAGGATATGTCAAATATAAATTCAATTCAGAGAGTGGAGAAATTGAGTTAGGAGAAGGAGTTGAATACAAGGTCTCAAATGATTTTATTGCACCCCCTAAAAAAATAGAAGCCCCTATACCGACAAATAATAAAAATTATTGTGTATATTGTGGCCAGCAACTTCGCGAAAGTGCTCAATTTTGCGAAAATTGTGGTTCAAAAATCTAACCTTTTTTTTTTAAAAATTAAATTCCACTGATGAATTCTAATTCGTTTTGAATGATAATTCATAATCCTTAAATATCTAATTTTGTTTGATTATATTAATATGTTCGGTTTCTGAATTGCTCCATGAGCTAAAAAAACCATGTAATTTGTTAAGGAGGGTAGTATATGAAAATTGATGATTTAAAAAAATACGGAATTGATGGCCCTACTGAGGGCAAGCTTATTGTTAATTTATCTTCTGAATGGTGTGGACCGTGTAAATTATTAACTCCTGTTTTAGAGCAATTTAAAGAGGAGGGGTTAATCAATTTAATTCATATTAATATTGATAATAATCGTGAGTTCGGTCAAGCAATGAATATCTCTGCCGTGCCAAGTTTATTGTTTTTTAAAGATGGCATTCTCTTAGAGAAAAACATAGAAATTTATGGTAGAGTTGTTGTTAATAATGGTATTATGGCTGGAACAGCTGGAGAGCTGATTTTGAAAGAAATTATTAGTCAAATGTAAATTTAATTGAAATTGAATAAAAAAAAATTGTGGATAAAAAAAAATAATTGGCATAATAGAGGTGATAATAATTGAGTCGTAGAGGTAGAAGTGGTAAAGGAGGGAGAGGAAGAATGGGCGGACCGAATGCAGCGGGTCCAGGGGGATCATGTGTCTGTCCAAATTGCGGAAAGATAGTCTCCCATCAAGTAGGATTGCCCTGTAACCAACTAACTTGTCCAAAATGTGGTTCAAGTATGGCTAGAAATTAGTTCAAAATAT
>Ga0315536_1000058_pt1 | contig 47212 bp, 35 predicted proteins | sample SalMarSW160230MG_FD_203093 | JGI IMG/M metagenome (GOLD analysis project Ga0315536, IMG submission 203093) | Salt marsh sediment microbial communities from the Plum Island Ecosystem LTER, Massachusetts, United States - Salt Marsh Sediment SW1602-30 ...
GGTATGTTTCATCCCCGGCAGAAAGACATATTCAAACTCCTTATTTGCTTTAATCAGTGCATTAACCACCTGCATGGTGGAAGTGGGGTCAACATTATTGTCCATCTCCCCGTTCATCAATAACAACTTTCCTTTAAGCCTCGAGGCGTTTTCCACATTTGACGACTCAGCATACTCTTTTCCTACCGGCCAGCCCATCCATTGTTCATTCCACCACATTTTATCCATTCTGTTATCGTGACATCCGCAGGAGGCAACTGCTGCCTTATAGAATTCAGGGTGGAACAGTACTGCTCCTGCAGCATTTTGTCCGCCTGCAGAAGTACCATATACGCCAACCCTGTCGATATCCATGTAAGGATATTTTTTAGCAGCAGCCTCCATCCACAAAATCCTGTCGGGGAATCCGGCATCTTTCAGATTCTTCCAGCATACATCATGGAAAGCCTTCGATCTGTTCGAAGTGCCCATTCCATCTATCTGGACAACAATAAAACCCAGTTCAGCCAATTGGTGCATTCCTTTGACGATCGGCCTGAAATTTTTCGGAACAAAACTGCTGTGAGGGCCGGCATAGATATTTTCAATAACTGGGTATTTTTTGGATGGATCAAAATTTATCGGTCTTATTATTATTCCCCAGATATCGGTTAACCCATCCCTCCCTTTCGCCACAAACGGTTCTGGCAGCCTTATTCCTGTCGCAAGAAGTTTAGTTATATCAGCTTTCTCTAACAGCATTACCTGCTCCCCATCCTCTGTCCTCCTTAATACTGACACAGGTGGAAAATCAACCCGCGACCAGGTATCCACGAAATATTTCTTATCTGGAGAAAAGCTTGCATCATGGGTCCCTTCTCCTTCAGTCAGCCTGACAAGTCCTGTCCCGTCAAAATTTATTCGATAATAATGAATGAAATAGGGATCTCCCGGTTCTTTTCCACTGGCTTCAAAAACTACCTGCCTGTTTTTATCATCAACAAAAGCAACATCCCTGATAACCCATTCGCCACTGGTTATCTGATTTTTAACCATACCCGTGGAAGAGTCATAAAGGTAGAGATGGTTCCATCCGTCCCTCTCTGAAGCCCAAATTGTCTCACTGGTTTCTTCAATGTCATACCTGTAACGTTTTCCGCTGTAATCGATAAATGTAGGTGAAGTCTCATTAATGATTACTTTATACTCACCGGTTTTAGCATCAACTTTTATTACCTGGTAAAGCTGGTGACCTCTTTTATTATACTCAAAAGTGAAATAACTGTTATCCTTGCTCCATTTGATATTATCAACCGAATATTGGTTCGGGATCATGGAGGCATCAACCTTAATGTGTTTTTTGTGTTCAATATCAAATAGTTGAGGAAATAATTGAGGTACAGCGTCACCTGGCTTCTGGTACTCATATGAATAATGCCTGGGTTGTAACTGATCTTCAGGTGAAGATTCAATATAATAAATCATATGTCTTTCTGCCGGTATCACCTTGCACGAAATCAATTTTCTGGAATCTTCAGACCATTTGAAATAAGATGAATAATATTCACCCAAACCCCCGTCATAACTAATCTGGTACTCTTTCTTATCGTCATTGGATCTGACGTAAACATTGAAATTTTTTATAAATGCAGTCCATTTTTTATCGGGAGAATCAACAGGTTCATTAGCAAGTTCATCCCTGAAGCCCCAATCCCAGGCTCTTCGCTTTCCGTTTTCTGCTAGCGGCTCTCTCTTAACTATCTTATAGTCTTTAAGGTTACATATCCAGTTATAATTATCAAATTCAAAAGCAAAGCTTCCGAACTCATCCGAAAAAAGAATATTTTTTATTGGCAATCTCCCGGGTTCTGTTTTCTTCCCGGTTACCGATTCCAAGGCTTTAGCGAATCTCTTTTGGTCGAATGCCTGCTTTATAGTCAGTTTATTAGTGTTTACGATCTTATAATCAGTACCATCCGGTGTATTGTTTCCATAAAAGAAACTGCCTGTTTTTCCTATCCATGAAGGATTCACCGTTCCATAAAAAACCTTGCCAGCCACAAGCTTATTCAGGTTGTCTGCTCTTTTATAGTCGTCAGCAGTAACCTGAGCACACAACATGTTCGAAAAAACAAAATCTATGAGAAAAAAACTCAGAATTAGTAATGTCCTTTTCATTATTGAAGATATTAATTGAAATTTACTATTGTTATGTTATTTATATAAATTCTTCTCAACATACCGATAAATGTAACAGAATTTGGATATAATTTTAGTATGAAGACTTCATAATATTTAATAGTTTTGTCTGTTATTCAACATGTTATTCATGACTATTGCAGAATATATTGCAAATCAGTTGGTTAACAACGGTGTTAGATTTGTGTTCGGTCTTCCCGGCGGACCCTCAATACCCTATCTCGAGGCATTCAGGTCAGCAGGGATAGAATTCATCCTAACATCGAATGAAGCCGCTGCGGGCATTATGGCTGATGTGACGGCAAGACTGACTGGCATTCCCGGTATTTGTCATTCCACATTTGGTCCCGGGGCAACAAATATTTCAACAGGCATCGGTGGCGCATTGCTCGACAGATCTCCGGTAATAGTCTTTACTAGTGAGATTGATGACCTTATGATCAACCGTACCACCCAAATGAATATTAATCACCAGAAACTTTTTAAGCCACTCACAAAAGCAACCTTCAGGATGAGAGCTGATAATGCAGCAGAGGTAATGGAAGCTGCCTTGAAGATATGCCGCGATTCATATCCCGGGCCTGTCCATATCGGTCTTCCTTCCGATATTGCAGGCATTGAAATTGAGACAAATACTGAAAGGGGACCCTCCTCTGAAACCAAATATTTTCAGAACGACATTCCTAAGATAATTTCATTACTTGATAAATCGCGCCGTCCGTTGCTGGCCATCGGACTTACAGCCGCCAGGCTGGGAATTCAGAACGATTTGCTCAAGTTTATCGATCATTACAGGATGCCTGTGGTGATCACACCGATGGCAAAAGGATTAATCCCTGAAGATCATCCATGTTATACAGGTGTCTTATTCCATTCACTGAGTGACTTTATCGAAGATATATACGAAAAAACCGATCTGGTTATTGGCATAGGCTACGATCCTGTTGAATACAATTACGAATCGTGGATACCCGATGTACCGCTGGTGCATTTTGATACCAGGCAAACCGATCTGCCTTCCACTGGGATCGTTGCAAGCTATACCGGCCCTACTGATGAATGGTTCAGCATACTTAAAAATCTTAATATAAGCTCATTAATATTTGAACAAACGATAATTCGGGGCATACGTGACGAGATGGAATCGGTTTTTATGGGCTTCACGAACCATTTTGGTCCGGCTGCAGCCCTTAAAGTGCTCCAGGATGAATTGCCTGAGAATACCATCATTACTGCGGATGTTGGTTCTCATCTTCATCTCATAGGACAATTCTGGCAGACCCATGGAAGAAGTAAAATAATAATGACGAATGGATGGTCGGGAATGGGTTTTGGCATTCCGGCTGCCCTCGCGGCTCAGATCACTGACCGTGAAGCTACAGTTGTTTGCATTACCGGGGATGGCGGATTTCTGATGATGGCTGGAGAGCTGATAACTGCCAGAAGGTATAACCTTCCGATTATTGTTGTTATTTTCTCTGATGGAGAACTAAACCTTATCAAAGTGAAACAGTCGTGGAAAAACCTGCTTCCTTATGGGACACTTCTTTACCAGGGCGACCTCTTTGGTGCTGATACCTATCTGGGGATAAAAGTATTGAGAGCATGGTCACTTGAAAGCATGAGAAAAACAATTATTGAAGCATTGGCTGTTAACGAACCCGTTATAATAAATGCAGTTATTGATCCCGAGGACTATAAGTGGCTCATTGTAAAGAGATGAAGGGGTGACAGGGTGAATGGGAGGGTTCAGCTCTTCTTCTCTTTTTTAGGCTTTGATTCTTTTCCTGTTTTCTCCTCTTTAACAACTTTCTTCTCTTTGGGAGCCTTTGGTGATTTAACTTCAGCTTTTGCTTTTACAGTTTTGGTTTCTTTAACCTCAATAACAGGAGTTACTACTTTTTCTTCCTGTACTTCCTTTACTTCCTGTACTTCCTGTACTTCCTGTACTTCTTTTACTTCTTTTACTTCTTTTACTTCTTTAATAACTTTTTTCTCTTTGACAGGCTTTTTATCTTTCAGTTCCTTCTCTTTAATAATTTTACCTGGTTTGATCTCTGGCTTAAATGATTTTTTCCGGCGACGTCTTACGCCAAAAGAGCCAAGGACTATTTTGCCTCTTCTTGTTTTTTTATCACCTTTTCCCATGACATGTTGGTATTGGTTAGTTTTTTTTACCCTTTTTATGAGTGAAGGCAAAGTTAAGAAATTTCTTTATTTTTAGTGAATATATTTCAGGTTTCGATAATCAGATTTAGATAAGTATAGATTTTTCAGAAAATGACCTATTGCGACTACATAAAAACACTGACAGGCGAACAGTTGTCTCTGCATAAAGAGTATCATGATAACCATTATGGCTTTCCTATCGATAACGACAATGCATTATTTGAAAGACTGATGTTTGAAATTAACCAGGCTGGGCTAAACTGGATTCTTATCCTGAAAAAACAACATAATTTCCGTAAAGCATTCGATAATTATGATATTAATAAGGTTGCTGAATATAATCATGATGATTTTCAGAGGCTAATGAATGATCAGGGAATAATCAGAAACCGTTTGAAAATAAATGCAGCGATCGAGAATGCCAGGGTTATTTTGAAGATCAGAAATGAAAGCGGGTCATTCAGAAAATGGCTGGATTATAATGCAGAAAAGATTTACTCTCTTGATGAGTGGATTAAACTCTTCAGGAAGACATTTAAGTTCACCGGGGGGGAAATTGTAAATGAATTTCTTATGAGTACCGGATATCTCCCTGGTGCTCACTCCCATGATTGTCCGGTGTTTAAAACGATTGAAAAAATAAAAAATATTAGTATGACAGATACCGAAGGAAAAACTAAAAAACGATGAGAAGGAAGGACAGGGAAATAACTGATATAAATGATATTGAATCAATAATTGATACATCTGATGTATGCAGGGTGGCTTTTGCTGACAGCAACATGCCATATATTGTTACAATGAATTTCGGATACTCCGCGAGGCCGGACCGATGTCTCTATTTTCACAGTGCCCCGGAAGGAAGAAAACTGGAGATGATCAAAAAAAATAATCATGTCTGTTTTGAAATGGATACCGATCATAAGCTCTATTCCGGATTAAAAGGATGCGATTGGGGGATGAAATTCAGAAGTGTAGTTGGGTATGGCAATATTTATATTGTATCCGAAAGAGATGAAAAAATCAAGGGTCTCGACTGCATAATGTCACACTATTCGCGGAAAAGTGATTTTGACTATGATGAAAAAATGATAAGAGAGACATTGGTAATCAGGCTAGATATTAAGGAAATGACCGGAAAAAAGCGTTAACTTGCACCATGTTTAACTAACCGGATTATGCAACCATTAAATGATTTACGTCTGGCTGTTCTTATCGATGCCGACAATATACCCTACAGTAATGTCAGGGGGATGCTTGAAGAGATAGCCAAATACGGAACCCCCACATTCAAAAGGATTTACGGAGACTGGACAAGGCCAACCATTTCAGGATGGAAATCAGTACTTCTTGAAAATGCCATCACTCCGATACAACAATACAGTTATACCAAAGGCAAAAACTCAACCGACTCGGCATTGATAATAGATGCAATGGATATTCTGTATTCAGGTAAAGTAGACGGTTTTTGCATCGTATCGAGCGACAGTGATTTCACAAGGCTTGCAACCAGGTTAAGGGAAGCTGGTATGAAGGTGATAGGCATTGGAGAAAGGAAAACCCCTCCTCCATTTATAATAGCATGCGATAAGTTCATTTATCTCGAGATAATCACTTCATCAACCGTGTCGCTCGAAACTCCTGTACCAGAGACAAAGAGGAGGGGGAAACCGATTGTGAAAAAGAAGAAAGCCGAAACACCTGATCCTCAAGCCGCAACAAGACTAGTGAAGCGTCTTATTGCATCCTCTATATCTGACCTGGCTGATGAAAACGGCTGGGCCTACCTTGGAGATGTCGGTAATCTTATCCTTAAGAAACAGCCTGATTTTGACCCCAGAAATTTCGGATTTCCTAAACTAACTCCGCTTATCAAGTCACTGGATTTTGAAATTGACGAAAGAGAATCGGGTCAGAATCACATCAAACATATTTATATCAGGAACAGGAAGTAAGAAGAGGTGCAGGGTGCAGGGTGCAGGGTGCAGGGTGCAGGGCACAGGGCACACGGCACAGGGTGCAGGGCACAGGGTGCAGGGCACAGGGCACAGGGATCAGAGCACATTCTTCAAATTCAATATTGTAATATATTAAATATTAATAAAAAGACCGCTGATAAAAAGGTTGGATCGAACAAAATGAAAACACAATTGTTCTAAAAGAAATATTTGCTTTGGGACCTACCTGATCTTACCTTGTACTTTTAGAGCAGGGAAAATTCAAAAAGCTATTAAAATACAATATATTATGACTATTATTATGGCTATTTATTTTTTGTTTTCAAAAATAAGTATGACCTTTGTTCCTGTTTTATAAATACTTTAATTATTGCATTATGAACATTTACGTAGGAAGTCTTCATTTTAAAATGAGTGAAGCAGAATTAAAAGAAATCTTTGAAGAGTATGGCGAAGTGACATCCGCAAAAATCATTATTGACAAGTACTCTGGTAAAAGCAAAGGATTTGGTTTCGTTGAGATGCCGAATGATGCTGAAGCAAAAAAAGCTATCGAAGAATTAAATGGAGCTGAAGTTAGCGGAAGAAACATTATCGTTAATGAATCAATCGAAAGAACTGACAGAAGAAGTAATTTCAGAGGTGGTGATAACGACCGCAGAGGTGGCGGTGGAAACAGAAGAGATAACTACAGGTAGGTAACAAAAAATCTAAAACTATGAAAGGTACTGTTAAATGGTATGACAGAGTAAAAGGTTATGGATTCCTTCAGACAGAAGATGACAAGGATATCTTTATCCACCGTTCTGGTTTAGAAGTTTCCCATACCGAGCTTGAGGCTGGCCAGGCAGTGGAGTTTGAAATTGAGCAGAGAGAAAAAGGACCGGTAGCCATAAAAGTTAAAAGAGTAGATTAATCTTGCTAAAACTAATACCAGGGAGAGGCTGTAACATAGATTTACAGCCTCTTTTATTATATAAGGCAGGGGGATCAGTCGCATTAATTGTAGGGATCACAATCATTTCTGGTCCTTCTGCCTGAATTCAGGTTTTTCTTTCTGATCCTTTATCATTTCCCTCGGATCATCAAGTATCGGTGATTCTTTCAATGAATTCCAGTCAAAATCTTCATCAAGAGGAGAAAGAGCTCTCTGAGGATCAAATATCCTTAAATCGGGTGGCAGCGCCACAAAGGGAGAAAAATCAGGAACACCTGTAAACATATCTGAAAGATCAGTTGCTCCGGCGTCATACTGATTCAGGTATGACAATCCGAGAATATCCCAGAATGTTTTGAAAATACTTCCAAAACTGTAATGAACCTTACTGACAAAGTTCTTTCTGGAATAAGGTGAAATAACCATCAGAATACTCCTGTGTGCATCAATATGATCAACTCCGTTCTGAGCATCATCCTCCGTTATGAAGATTGCCATATTCTTCCAATAGGGAGTATGTGAAAGAAACTCCACTATTCTGCCAACTGCAAGATCATTATCGACCATATAGCTTTCCCTGTAGGGATAACCTGCTTCAGGCCGCTCACCGGCTCCATGATCATTTGGAATAATCACAGTCAAAACCTGCGGCATCGTCTTCCCCTCTCCCATCCACTTCTCATTAAACTCCTTAATAAACTGGCTGATCCTGAACTGATCGGGTATTGACATATTGAAGGTAGGATATTGCCTTGATGTTCTTGCGAAGATAGGAGTTGGTACCGGGAAATTCGCAAATTGCTTAATACCTGTATACTTAAAAGACACATCATAAAATGCAGGTTCGAACATGACACTGAACCCAAAATTAAAAAAGTCAATATTGTTGCGTTCAAGATGATCCCACATCGACCCTGATTCATTATAATCTTCAGGATAAATAGCGCCCGCAGCACCATTCATGCCAAGGCTTCCGGGTGCCTTTGATGATGGCTTATAGTCCCTGTTTCCGCCATAACTGGCAGGAGTACAGGTTTCCACCCATTCATTTGGATAGGTATTTACCAGCCATCTGTGACCATCTGCAGATACATCAGAATCAACATAGAAATTATCAGCAATAGCAAATTCAGATGCCAGTTTCAGGTGGTTAGCCATTACTGTTGCATCTGCTACCCTCATAGTTCTGTCATGGTTTGAAAAGGTAACATTATGACCATACCTTGCTATGGTAGCATCTCCGTCACTCTTTTCCACCTGTCCAAAAACTTCATCATACGTCCGGTTTTCTTTCGATATAAAAACAATATGCTTTATCGGGGATTCTTTCTGACCACCATAAACCGGGATCGGATTATCTTTGCGCGATTTAAGAAGTGTTCTTGCTTTTTGACTGTAAAAATTATTGTTCAGAACCTGTAATGTCATGCTTCTGAGTTTCTCTGCTGATGGTATCTCAATTATCTCGAGTGTACCCTTCATAAGATTTCCGATATAAATGCCTTCTTCACCTTCTGCAAAATTTTTGCCGCCATTCGGCCCGCTCCCATATCCTTTTGCGTTAGTTACAACTAGGTACTTTCCATCAGGTGTAACTTTAATCCTGGAAGGAAACCAGCCAACCGGAATATGTCCAACGACTTTTAAAGAAGGCAGGTCTATCACACCCACAGCATTTATTCCTGCTTCAGCAACGAACAATTTTTTTTCATCGGGCGAAACGGCAAGTCCGAACGGTATTATACCCCTGAAATGTTTTAAGGTATTATCAGGCTTCAGATAGATTTCCTTTATGACAGAATCGGTTTTCAGGTCAATTACTGTAATATTATCGTTGTTACCGTTACTGGCAAAAAGAAAATCCGAAGTAGCCACCAGTGAATTGGGACTTGAACCACCAACAGCAGGAATTCCTTCAACCATCTGTCCTACCAGGTTTCCTGTTTTTATCTTTGCAACAACCTTTGGATTGTAGAGATCTTCAAGTGAAATTGCCCATACTGAAAAGGCCTTATCACTATTGGGATCACCAAGACCTGGAATTATTACTGAATCTGTTACTATTCCGTTCTTCATCTCATCAGAGTTATACGCAAATGCCGGAAAAGAAAGGGCCTTTTTATAGTCGAAAGTCTCTTCTATATTTCCTATTTTGCTATATTGGAACATTCCTACATTAGCAACATACACCTTTTTCTCATCATGTGTCAGGGCAATGCCAAAGGGGTAACGACCAACAGGCACCGACTTTGTGACCTTCATTTTTCGTGTATCTACAATAATAACCCTGAAGTTTGTCTGGTCAACAGCAAAGATATGATTCCCATCCCTGGTTATAGTCATATCGCCTATATATCCGTCGGGGTATCTTGAGCCATCTTCAGAGACCGAACAGTCAATTGAATCGACCTTATTACCTGTTTTCAGGTCAAAAACAAGTATACTGTTATCCTGACCTGCTGCCACATATACCTTATCGTTCAAAGGAGAAATAGCAAGCCCCATAAAAACAGATTCAAGAACACCGGCATTGTTCGAATACCCGGGAGGAACCTGGATTATCTCAGGTGAGGAGGTCAGATTATGAATTATTGAGATGGATAGTGGTTTCACCCCTGAGTTGGCAGTAACTGCTATCTCACCATTATTGCTAAGGGCAAGACCAAAGGGATGAGGTGCAACAATTATATTTTTCCCTGCCGGTGTAAGCAGACGTCCATTTGGAATAACGGTAATGCCATCCTTATTTATTGAGGTCAATTTGTTTCCGGCCGGTGCTGAAAGAACGAAGACATTGTCTTTTTTGTTCCCGCAACCGCTAACAAAAACGATCCCTGCAGATAAAAAAAACAGCAATTTTAAATATTTCATTTCACTTAAATTTTACAATTTTTCACCTCATCCCCCATACACCCTTCTCCTTCTTATTATACCTCATCCCCTTTTTGATCTTTCATGTTGATAATATTTATTAATAGTTAAAATGAATCTAAACGGTTCCGTCTCCAGACACGCTAAATTTAAGATTTTATATCTTTCGATTTAAAAATATTTCAGGTTTTTAAAACCTTCCGAAAATTGAATATTTTTCCGTATTGCAGAAGATAGACGAATATAGGAAAAGTCCGGGATTATTGGTTTCCATTTTCCTTTCAAGATGAAGAACTGGTTGATCTTTCGTCAGCTTAAGGAATTTTCCGGTCTTTGAAGTTACCGGAATAGCTTTAATTCTCTGTTCTCCTCCCTTGATCTCAACATTGTAATGTTGCCGTAATATTGTGAAAAGCGACCGGTTCTCAAACTGGCGGGAGGTTATCCTTTGAAGATTAATGTTGGCAATGAAACTTATGTCGTAAAATATCGGGACATTATCAAGAAGTCTTAATCTTTCCATATATATACAGCCCGATTCTTTCTCAAGTTCTGATAACGGGAACATAAAATTTTCAGGCCACGGCTTTAATACAGGTCTGACAATGATTTTTGTTTTCAGATTGCGGTCACCTACAGCAGATGTGGTTCCTGAAACCGAAAGAATACCTATCTCCCGTGAAAGATGATGTACTATACTGCCTTTCCCCTGGTGCTTCCGTATGAATCCGTCATTTGCAAGTGTGCCAAGCGATTGCCTGACCGTTGGCCTTGTCATGCCATATAACTGACATAACTCATTCTCCGATGGCAAAAGGTCCCCTTCTTTATAAACACCATCAAGGATGTGCTTTCTCAGAACTTCATAAAGTTTCCTGTACTGAGGTATGGTTTTCGAGGTCACTCCAGACTTTTTTGTAAATATAATATTTTTTACTTGTAAATACAAGTTGCAAATACTAATTTTGTATACACTGATAAATAGTATTATCACAAGAATATATTGTTTGTTTTGTTTACTTATATTAACAAGTTAGGAAGATTGCCGGCTACCGGTAACCGGCAGCCGGTTGCCGGATAGCAAATACACTTAAATAAAATATTATATGGCAACTGCAGTAATAATGCCGAAACAGGGTCAGTCGGTCGAGACCTGTATAATTACAAAATGGTTTAAAAACAAAGGAGAATCTGTATCGGTCGGGGATATTTTATTTTCCTACGAAACTGACAAAGCTGCTTTCGACCTTGAATCTCCTGCTGAGGGCATTCTTCTCGACCGATATTTTGAGGAAGGAAATGAAGTGCCCGTCCTGGTTAATGTTGCTGTAATAGGAAAAAACGGAGAGCCAACAGGTTCTTTTGATCCACAACAGAAAGGTCATCCCGATACTACAGCATCAACAGCATCTAAAGCTGTAGAGGATTCAAAGGCGGAAGAAGAGGAAATTAGTGGATTTTCAGATTCTCATAAAACAGACAGGATCAGAATTTCGCCAAGGGCGAAACGTTTGGCTATAGATAATAACATAAATTACAATAGCTTACAGGGCTCCGGGCCTAATTCAAGGATTATTGCAAGCGATATAGAGAAGGTATTGTCAGGATCAGTTACAGGTAAAAAAGTTATACGCGAAACTAATCCGGAATTTAACGAACAGCCACTGAGCAATGTCAGGCAATTAATTGCAAAAGCTATGCACTCTTCACTTCAGAACTCGGCTCAGGTTACACATCATATGAGTGCTGATGTTCGTCATCTGCTCGAAGCAAGACAAAAGATAAAAAGTCAGATTGCAGACAATGTAAACCAGCAGGATATAACCATCAACGACATGGTTTGCTGGTGCGTGATAAAGGCCCTTGAGAAATTTCCTGAAGCTAACAGTCATTTCCTTGATGACAGGATAAAAACTTTTCACAAAGTGCATCTTGGCCTTGCAGTTGACACTCCTCGCGGATTGATGGTTCCGGTAGTAAAAAATGCCGGCAATATGAACCTTGTTGAATTATCAAAAGAGCTGAAGTCGGTTGCAGAAGCCTGCAGGAAAGGAAGGATAAATCCTGAACTTATAAGGAGCGATGCAGCTTCTTTTACAGTATCCAACCTGGGAAGTTATGGGGTGGAAATGTTCACTCCGGTAATAAATCTTCCACAGGTAGGCATACTGGGAGTCTGCACAATAATTAACCGTCCGGCAGATATGGGCAACAATATCTTTGGTTTTGTACCATATATAGGTCTGTCACTAACTTACGACCACAGGGCTATTGACGGAGGACCGGCAACGATATTCCTCAAGGAAATAAAAACTCAGATAGAAAAATTCAGATACTAAAGGAATGAGAGGGAGAGAGGGAGACTGGGTGAAGAGGTGAACTCAGGACTGCAGGACCGCAGGACTGCAGGACCGCAAGACCGCAGGACTGCAGGACCGCAAGACATTTAGACATTAAGACATTAAGACATTAAGACATTAAGACATTAAGACATTAAGACATTAAGACATTAAGATAAAAATATATGCCAAAAAATCAGAACATTAATCCGAAGGTTTTAAGAAAACCTCAGTTTATTGAATTCGGAAAGATCCCGGTGAATCAGTACAACAAAACAATTGAAGAGGAGAAGAATAACTTCAGCAGGGAGGATTTTATTAGAATTTACCACGATATGGTTGTAATCCGGGAATTTGAGAACATGCTCAATCTTATAAAGACAACAAATGAATATAATGGAATTCCATATAACCATCCGGGTCCGGCACATCTGTCAATTGGTCAGGAAGCATCGGCAGTGGGAATGGCTTACACTCTTGAAGTTGATGATTACATTTTTGGTTCGCACCGAAGCCATGGTGAGATACTGGCAAAGGGATTATCAGCCATACATCGTCTTGATGAGGACGTTCTATATTCAATAATGAAAAACTATTTTGGTGGTTCTGCACTCAAAGTGGTTGAAAAAGACTTTCATGGCGATATTAAATCATTGGGAATAAACTTTTTGCTTTATGGAGCGCTGGCTGAAATATTTGCCCGGGAGAATGGGTTTAATAAGGGTCTGGGCGGTTCAATGCATGCTTTTTTTACTCCTTGCGGCATATATCCCAATAATGCTATAGTCGGAGGATCGGGAGATATTTCTGTTGGTGCCGCTTTATATAAAAAGATAAACCGGAAACCAGGTATTGTTGTCTGTAATATTGGCGATGCTTCAATGGGATGCGGCCCGGTGTGGGAAGGGATAACCTTTGCCACTATGGATCAGTACAAAACTCTTTGGGATGGAGAATACAAGGGAGGCCTGCCCTTAATTTTTAACTTCATGAACAACCTTTACGGGATGGGCGGGCAGACTATGGGAGAGACAATGGGATATGACATCCTTGCACGTGTGGGGGCAGGCGTTAATCCCGAAATGATGCATTCAGAACGTATCGATGGTTATAACCCTCTTGCAGTTATTGATGCATTCCGGAGAAAAAAACAGGTATTAAATGAAAAAAGGGGCCCGGTTCTTCTCGACACACTTACCTACAGGATCAGCGGACACTCGCCATCAGATGCTTCATCCTACAGGTCAAAAGAGGAAATAGAAGCCTGGCAGGAGGAAGATTCAATATTAACTTATGCACAAACACTGGTCCAGTCAGGTATGGCAAAAAAAGAAGAGCTTGATGATATAACCACCGGGACTAAAGAGTTATTGAGCCATATTCTGATGCTGAGCATTGATGATGTGATATCACCCAGGATCAATATGGAAAAGGATCCTGATTGCATCGGGAAAATGATGTTCTCTGACCGTTCCCTTGACAGGATGGAAGAAAGAATACCAGATGTTCTTATGCCTCTCGAAGAAAATCCAAGGATTAAGTCAATTAAAAACAAAGAGAGGTATTACAAAGACAAGGAAGGCAAAACTGTGTCTAAAGCAAAATTATTTCAGTTACGTGATGGCATTTTTGAAGCTGTCATAGACCGTTTTTATAAAGATCCTACGCTGGCTGCATGGGGGGAGGAAAACCGTGACTGGGGTGGCGCTTTTGCTGTCTATCGTGGTTTGACCGAGGCTCTCCCCTATCACAGGTTGTTCAACTCCCCTATTTCTGAAGGTGCGATCGTAGGTACGGCAATTGGATATGGCATGTGTGGAGGCCGCGTAATTGCTGAGATAATGTATTGTGATTTTCTTGGCCGTTCAGGCGATGAAGTATTTAACCAGCTTCCAAAATGGCAGGCTATGAGTGGCAATATAATAAAGATGCCGGTTGTAATAAGAGTATCAGTAGGTTCAAAATATGGTGCCCAGCACTCACAGGACTGGTCATCTCTTACTGCCCATATCCCGGGGCTGAAAGTTGTATTCCCGGCTACGCCATATGATGCAAAAGGCCTTATGAACACCGCTTTACAGGGGACCGATCCTGTTATTTTCTTTGAAAGTCAGAGAATTTATGATGTTGGCGAAATGTTCCATGAAGGCGGAGTGCCCAAAGGTTACTATGAGATCCCCCTGGGAGAACCTGATATTAAGCGACCAGGTAAAGATATTACAATACTGTCAATCGGAGCAACATTATATCAGGTTCTGAAAGTTGCTGATATCCTCAATGATAAATACGGACTCTCTGCCGAGTTAATTGATGCCAGATCGCTTGTCCCGTTTAACTACGAGCCTGTTATTCAGTCTGTTAAAAAAACAGGCAGAATCCTCCTTACAAGTGATGCAACATCAAGAGGTTCATTCCTGAAAGATATGGCCCAGACAATAACAGAACTTGCTTTTGATCACCTTGATGCACCACCAGTAGTTGTTGGCTCAAGAAACTGGATTACACCGGCTTACGAAATGGAGAAATATTTTTTTCCCCAACCGGAGTGGATTCTTGATGCCATTCATGAAAAAATCATGCATCTGAAAGGCCATAAGAGCAAAATTGATTATTCTGCAGAAATGTCAATCAATCTGAATAAAAAAGGAGTCTGAGTTGTCTTAGAAAAAAGAAGAGATACAAAATTGCTACAGACTTATTTTTCAATTTTGACACTGATTTTACTAAATTAGGGCACTTAAACCTGATAATTTATTCATATGCAAAAAAAATGTCTCCTTATTCTTTTGCTTTCCAGCTTAACACTTATTGCACATAATCAGTCTCGAAATCTTGAGTTTTACCTGAAAGAAGGAATTCAGAACAGTCCTCTTTTAAACGATTACAGAAATCAGATTCATTCAGCTGATGCCGATAGTCTTTTAATCAGAGCTGCAAAAAAGCCTCTTGTTGAAGCAAAATCCCAAATTCAAATTGCTCCCGGATATGATGTTGCCATAACAAATGGCGGAAACTATATGGCCATTATGGGAGTTTCCCAGAATATCTTAAATAAGAGGGAACTTGACAATAAATACACGGCTATCGATATTCAAAAGAAACTGGTTAACAATTCATCCTCTATTTCAGTAAACGAATTGAACAAGACTATTACGACTCAGTATATCACAGCCTATTCAGATTACAGTGACCTTTTGTTCAATAAATCCTTTCTCGACCTTTTCAAAAAAGAAAATGAAATAGTGAGTCAGTTTGTAAAGAGCGGCGTTTATAAGCAAACTGATTACTTGTCACTGATTGTTGAAACACAGTCTCAGGAAATACTTATCAATCAGCTCAACAGTCAATACAGAAAAGACTTGATGATTTTAAACCAGTTATGCGGTTTGAATGATTCTATTTTATACAACCTCGATGAGCCCGAAATCTCAATGAAGGTTTCAGCTGATATAACAAAATCACCTTTATATATTCAGTATAAAATTGACAGTATAAGAATTGAAAACCAGAAGCAGGCAATTGATATCAGATATAAACCAAAGGTCAACTGGTTTGCTGATGGGGGTATTATGACAAGTGTCCCTTCAAATTTCTATAAAAATGTCGGGTTCAGTGCCGGGATAAACCTCAGTATACCTATCTATGATGGAAATCAAAGGGGAATAGAAAAAGGTAAACTTGTATTTGATGAGAATAGCAGGATTCATTATCAGGACTATTATTACAAACAGTACTTTCAGCAGGTCCAGCAACTCAGAGATGAACTTAAAACACTTAACGACATGTCTGCTCAGCTTGAGAATCAACTTAAAAGCTCTGACCAGTTGGTCAAAGCTCTTAAAGACCAGCTGGAGGCAGGTATAATTTTAATGACAGATTATATAAATGCTCTTAAGAACTTTAAATCAATCAACAGGGAAATAAACCTGGTTCAAGTACAAAAATTACAGGTTATCAATGAGATGAATTTCCTTCTTACCCAATAATATAACTTCTTATGCTCAATCTGAACAAAACTCACCTGATTCCAGGTCTGATTATAGGATTAATAACAATTTTATTATCATGCCATCGCACAACACCCGTTTCCGAAGATATTCCGGAGACAGTAACCCCGGTAACAATAACATCTCTTTCTTTTAAACCGGTAATATCCACTGTTGATTTGCCTGCTGTCACATCATACCTGAATAAAAGTATTATCAGGGCTACCACAACCGGTACAATTGAGAAAATATTGGTTCAACAGGGTGACATGATAAAAGCTGATCAGTTGCTTTTCACAATACGGACAAGGGAGGCAATGGCGCTGAACAACAGCATCAGTTCTGACAGCAGCCTTATATTCAAAGGTCTTATTAATATCATTTCACATAAATCCGGAATAATAAGTACTGTAGCTTTTCAAAAGGGAGACTTTGTTCTTGAGGGTGATGAACTTGCAAGTGTTTCGGATCAGAACAGCCTGGTTTTCATCCTTGAGGTTCCATTCGAGCTGGACAGGTATGTAGAAAAGAACAGGGATTGTTCTATTCTGCTGCCCGATAACAGAAAGATTAAAGGCATTATAACAGGTAAACTGGCTGAAATGGATATGCTCTCCCAGACTGTAAAATATGTTGTCAAACCGTTAGAGGCCAACCTGCTACCTGCTAACCTTATAGCCAGTATAAAGCTGATAAAATCCAGCAAAGACAACGCAGCAGTATTACCAAAAGAAGCAGTGCTGGGAAATGAAACCCAGACTGATTTCTGGGTTATGAAGCTGATAAATGACACTACTGCAATAAAGATATCTGTCATCAAAGGATTTGAGAACAATGAAGAGGTGGAGATAACAGACCCGAAATTTCTTATCTCGGACAGGTTTGTGCTTACAGGCAATTATGGACTTCCTGACACTGCCATAATCGTTGTAAAAAAGGAATAATTTGATGAAGAATCTTTTCGTTTCATATAAAAATCCCATATCGGTTATACTAGCAGTAATTATTGCCGGAGGATTATTCCTTTACGGACAGGTACAAGTTTCTCTTTTTCCTGAAATAACGTTTCCAAAGTTAAAAGTCATTGCTGATAATGGAGAACAGCCTGTTGACAAAATGATGGTAACGGTCACAAGACCTCTCGAAGATGCTATTAAACAGATTCCTGATCTTAAGATGTTAAGGAGTACAACCAGCAGAGGCACATGCGAAATATCTGCTTTTTTAAACTGGGGAGCTGATATTAATGTCAACCAGCAAATGCTGGAATCTAGAATAACTCAGATCAGAAATGAGCTTCCTCCGGATGTTCACATTCAGGTTGAAAAGATGAACCCGTCTATCCTTCCGGTGATCGGATTTACTGTGGAAAGTGATACAAAATCAGCAATTGAACTTAATCTCATTGCAACCTATACAATTAAGCCATATCTATCTCAGATAGAGGGTGTTTCATCAGTAGGTATTATAGGTGGAAAAACCAAAGAGTACTGGATTGAGCTCAATAAGCTGAAAATGAGCACGTTTTCGATTACACCGGAAAATATACGGGATAAACTCAGTCAGGATCATTTTATCATTTCAAATGGATTTATGGCGGATTACCGGAGATTATATCTGAATATCACTGATGCAGGTCTTTATAACCTTAGTGACATTGAAAATGTTGTTCTTCGTAATGATGGTAGGCGAATAATAAAAATCAAAGACATTGCAGTTGTCAACGTACGGGAAAAGACCGAATATACGAGGATCAATGCTAATGGGAGGCAGGGCCTTCTTGTAGCCATTCTTAAACAGCCAACAGCTAACCTCATAAGTCTATCGGAGAATGTGGCATCAAAGAAGATGGAACTGGAAAAGTTACTCCCTCCTGATGTTCGAATCTCATATTATTATGATCAGGCCGATTTTGTAAATAAGGCGATTAAAAGTGTTAACGATAGCATATGGTTAGGTCTGTTGCTTGCCATCCTGGTAGCAATTATGTTTCTCAGGTCATTAAAGGCAAGCGCTACAATCCTTATCACAATACCGATAACATTGCTGCTCACAATTATTGTCCTCTACAGCATTGGGTATACACTGAATATTATGACGTTCGGAGCTATTGCAGCTGCGATAGGCCTGATAATTGACGATGCCGTGGTTGTTGTAGAGCAGATACACAGGACACATGAAGAATTCCCTGAAAGACCCTCCAATCAGCTTGTTTATCAGGCTATTAAATACCTGATACCTTCAATGATAGGATCTTCAATCAGCACAATAGTAATATTTATACCTTTTATGCTGCTTGGAGGTGTTGCAGGTGCCTATTTCAATGTGCTGACAAATACAATGGTGATTACACTCATCTGTTCCTTCTTTGTAACCTGGATCGGGCTCCCGGTAATATATATATGGTTAACACAAATAATTGATCGCCTTCGTGGAGGAAAACCCGAAAAAATAAAGCTTACAAAAACGAGACCCTGGGTCGGGTTTTTTCTGAAGAGACCTTATATAAGTATCCTGGTAATACTAGTTCTTCTTGGATCAATTATATACATACTCCCAAGACTTGAAACAGGGTTCCTTCCCGAGATGGATGAAGGATCAATTGTTCTTGATTATAAAGCTCCGCCGGGAACATCACTGGAGGAGACCAACAGGATGCTGGCAGAAGTTGAAAAAATAATTGTAAAAGTTCCTGAGGTTACAACATACTCCCGCAGGACAGGCGCTCAGATGGGATTTTTTATTACCGAACCTAACGACGGAGATTATCTTATACAATTAAAAGATAAAAGAAAGAGAAGTACTGTTGAGGTAATCGATGATATCAGGAAAAGAATAAGAGCAACTCAGCCTGCGCTTGAGATAGATTTCGGACAGGTGATAGGTGATATGCTTGGAGATCTCATGGCATCGGTTCAGCCTATCGAGATCAAGATCTTTGGCAGCGATAAGTATATATTAAATCAGCTTGCTAAACAGGTTACAGAGGAGGTTGAAAAGATTAATGGAGTCGAAGATGTATTTGACGGAATAATTATTGCAGGTCCGTCAATAGATGTTGTTCCTGATCAGGAGAAACTTGCCCAGTATAACTTATCCCCCTCATCTTTTCAATATCAGCTTCAGACAATGGTGGAGGGTAATTTAATTGGCAGTATTCTTGAAAAAGAGCAGATGACCGGGGTGAGGATGATTTATCCCAAAAGCACTAAAAACAGTTTCGAGAATCTAAAAAGCCAATATGTATTCATGCCTGATGGAAAACTTATACCCCTTGCAAAACTGGCTTCTTTCAGACTTAAAGAAGGAGTAGCTGAGATTAACAGGGATAATCTTAAATCTGTTTCGATTGTTACTGCCAGGCTTAACAACAGGGACCTTGGAAGCGCTATGAAAGAGATACAGAGAGTTATTAATTCGAAAGTATTCCTTCCCCAGGGTTATAATATTGAATATGGAGGTGAATATGCCGATCAGCAAAAATCGTTCAAAGAACTTCTAATGATCCTTATATTGTCGAGCCTGCTGGTATTCTCCCTGATACTATTCCTTTTCAAAGATTTCAGGGCTGCCTTATCTATACTTTTTATCGCAGTACTCGGATTATCGGGAAGTCTGATAGCACTATTCGTAACAAATACACCTCTGAATGTAGGAAGTTATACGGGACTCATAATGATTGTCGGAATTATAGGTGAAAATTCAATATTCACCTTTCAACAATACATGACAAACAGGGAAAAAGGTTCCGTATACGAATCGCTTGTATTTGCAATATCTACCCGGTTAAGACCAAAGCTGATGACAGCATTGGGAGCAATCATTGCCCTGATGCCTCTGGCTCTTGGTATCGGAACCGGAGCACAGATGCATCAGCCTCTTGCTATTGCTGTGATTGGCGGTTTTGTTATCGCATTACCTCTACTTCTTGTAATTTTACCAACATTTTTGTACATCTTGTACAGAAAGGATGACAAGAAGCAGCTCGAAAGTGACTAAAAGAGAAAAATCATAATTATCTTTGCCTTCAAACTTCAGGGTATGGATAAAATATCAGAAAAGATAAAAGGCAAGGCAGGATTCATTATTGATATGGACGGGGTTATTTACCATGGAAACAGGTTGCTGCCGGGAGTAAAAGATTTTGTAAAATGGCTTGAAGATTCGGGAAAGAAGTACCTTTTCCTTACCAATTCAAGTGAAAGAACACCAAAAGAACTTCACGAAAAGCTTAAACGACTTGGTATAAATGCTGGCGAAGAGCATTTCTATACCAGTGCCCTGGCCACTGCCAGCTTCCTGGCAAGCCAGACCCCCAACGGAAGTGCTTATGTTATTGGCGATGCAGGGTTAATTCATGCTCTGTATAGCGCAGGCTATTCTGTTAATAATGTAAATCCCGACTATGTTGTTGTCGGCGACACACACGGATATAATTTTGAAAAGATAGAACTGGCTATTAATCTTGTAAACAAGGGAGCCAAATTAATAGGAACAAATCCCGACATCAGTGGACCCATTGAAGACGGAATTACACCTTCGACGAAGGCTCTTATTTCACCAATTGAGATTGTAGCCGGGAAGAAAGCATATTATGTTGGAAAACCGAATCCGCTGATGATGAGAATTGCACTCAAGAGGCTTGGAGTTAAGAGAGAAGATACTATAGTTATAGGTGACAGAATGGATACTGACATTCGATGCGGCCTTGAAGCGGAGATTGACACTTTACTTGTTTTAAGCGGGATTACATCAAAAAATGAAATCGACAATTTCCCATACAGGCCACGGTATGTGCTTAACGGCGTAATTGATCTTGTATAAAATATTAGTATGAACCCTATTTCAAAATACAAAAAAGAGCGGAAAGAGGTTGCCCGGTTTATGAGGCGACTTTACGAACGTGGACTCACATCTACATCAGGAGGTAATATCAGCCTTAAGATAAGCGATGATATTATCCTGATAACTCCTTCTGCAACTGATAAAGGATTTATGAAATGGAAAGAGGTTGGAATAATGAATATTGTGGGAGAAAATCTGACACCTGATCTTAAACCCTCTATCGAGTCCGAGATGCATCTCTCTATCTACAGAAAGAAAAAAGAAGTTACTGCTATAGTACATGCGCACCCGGTTTTTGCTTCCTGCTTCACTGCTATTAAGTTAAATATCAACACTACTCTTACAGCTGAAGCACGTGCAATTCTTGGAGAACCACTGTTGGTACCATATGCACTTATGGGTACAAAAGAGCTGGCAAGTGTTGCTTCTGAAAATATATTACTTTCTGACATTCTGCTCCTTGAAAATCATGGTGTACTTACTACAGGATCAAATCTTCTGCAAGCATTTGATAAAATTGAAGTTCTCGAAAATGCTGCCAAAATGACCCTGATAGCAGAACTGATAAAGAAGAAAAGCCCTTTAACCAAATCGAGGATCCTCGAAATAGAAAAAATCTTCAGATGATAAAAGGGGTACTCTTCGATATGGATGGTGTTCTGGTTGATTCTGAGCGGTTTATCTCCAAAGCGGCCATAATGATGTTTGAGGAACTGGGATTGAAAGTCACTCCTGAAGATTTTCACCCTTTTACAGGGATGGGGGAAAACCGATACATAGGCAGTGTAGCCAATAAGTATGGAATCAGTATTGATATTGAAAAAGCTAAAGCAAGAACATACTTGATATATGGTGAAATAGTCAGGGGGAAATTAGCCCCACTCCCCGGGGCCCTGGAATTTGTTGAAAGATGCAGAAAGAGAGGATTCAAACTTGCCCTGGCAACAAGCGCCGACATGGTAAAGATGAATATTAATCTAAGGGAAATAGGACTTCCGCCTGTTTCGTTTCATTCAGTAATTACCGGGCAAGATGTCATAAATAAAAAACCTTCTCCTGATATTTACTTAAAAGCATCAGAAAAGATTGGTCTGAAGCCACAGGAATGCCTGGTGGTTGAAGATGCAGTCAGTGGTATTAAAGCCGGAAAAGATGCCGGCTGCAGATGCCTTGCCATAACTTCCTCATTCGATACTGCTGCTCTTCAGGATGCTGATTGGGTATGTAATTCTTTGCTTGAGGTTCCCGACGAGGTAATTAGCTGGTAAACTACTTGATATAATAATATGGAATACATAACATTGGGCCAATCAGACGTTAAAATCTCCAAACTGGCTTTCGGAGCCTGGGCAATTGGAGGATGGCTCTGGGGAGGTGCAGACCAAAAAGATGCAGTAAAAGCTATCGAAACTGCTATTGATAATGGAATGACCACAATTGATACCGCAGCTGTTTATGGTTTCGGACTGAGCGAGGAACTGACAGGAAAGGCAATTAAGGGTAAAAGATCCAAGGTACAGATTCTCACCAAATTCGGACTAACATGGAGTGAAAAAAAAGGAGCTTTCTATTTTTCTTCCGGGGATAATAACGGAAAAGATATCGATATCTACAGATATTCTTCAAAAGAAAAAGTAATAAATGAATGTGACCTGAGTCTCAGAAGGCTTGGTACTGATTATATTGACCTTTACCAGATGCACTGGCCCGACCCCACTACTCCTGTTTCAGAAACAATGGAAGCTCTTGAGCTACTCATTAAAAAAGGTAAGATAAGAGCAGGTGCAGTTTGTAATTATTCAGTAGAATTAATGAAAGAAGCAGGGAAAACATTCAAATTAGCCTCCAACCAGGTACCGTATAGCATGGTAAACAGGGCTATTGAGAACGATATTGTTCCATATTGTATTGATAAAAATATCGGGATACTGGCATATAGTCCTCTTCAGAGAGGCTTGCTAACAGGAAAGATAAAAAAAGAACATATATTTAGGGATGGAGATAGCAGGCCAACAACAACTTACTTCAAAGAGCCCAATTTCTCAAGAATTCTGAAGCTTAATGAACAATTAATGGAGATTACCTATGAACGTGAAATAACTCTTTCTCAACTGGTACTCAACTGGACCATTAACCAGCCAGGTATATCTTGCGCATTGGCAGGTGCAAGAAATGCAACCCAGGTACTGGATAATGTTAAGGCAGTCGATTTCAATTTAACAGAAGAAGAGATAAGAAGGATTTCTTACCTTCTTTCAGATCTTAAACTCATATCAGAAATATAGAAACTTAAATGAAACATTTTCTTGATGGATTTCCACCATATACTGTGTTGAAAAAAGAGATGAATGGCCGCTCCTGTCCTGAATATCGCGAAACTAACGGGCATATTCATACTCCATATTCTTTCAGTGCATTTCTGGATCTTGATACGGTTTTTAAAATGGCTGTTGAAGAAAAGATAGCTGTACTCGGGATAAACGATTTTTTTGTTACTGATGGTTACGACACATTCCATAAAGGATGCCTTAATAATAACATATTTCCACTTTTCAATATCGAATTTATCGGACTTATGGCGGAAGAACAGCAAAAGGGTATAAGGATAAATGACCCTCACAACCCCGGCAGGATATATTTCAGTGGAAAAGGGTTGGATTATCCTTTCCAGACAGGCTGGCTGCAAAAAAAACAACTAAAGAGCGTTATCAAGGAAACCCAGGTCCAGATAAAAGCTATGATAGCAAGGCTTAACGAATTGATTATTCCGGATCATCCTTCTCTTGTCCTGTCATATGAAAATATCAAAAAAGAACATGCTCATGAGATGGTACGGGAACGTCATATTGCCAAGGCTTTAAGGATACTGGCGATGGAGAATTTTTCAACACCCGAAGAACAAATACATTTCCTTGAAATGCTATACGATGGTAAAAAGTCGATGGCAGGCATGTCTGATACATCTGCGCTGGAAAACGAGATTCGGGCCTATCTGCTAAAGAGCGGAGGTGCTGCCTTCGTTGAAGAAGACGAAAGCGCATTTCTCGATATAAAAAAAATTATAAAAATCATCATTAAAGCTGGCGGAATACCATGTTACCCTGTACTACTGGATGATCCGTCGGGAAAATGCACCGAATTTGAGGCTGATCCGGAAAAACTACATCATTCCCTGCTTAAACTTGGAGTAGATTGCATTGAACTGATACCAGGAAGAAATGATATAAATAAACTGAGGGACTTTGTTGAGCTTTTTAACAAAAAAGGGTATATTATAACCTTTGGCACTGAACATAATACTCCTGAACTGATCCCGCTCACAGTTACAGCCAGAGATAATGCACCTCTTGATGAATCGTTAAAAAAAACAGCATGGGAAGGTGTCTGTGTAATTGCTGCACACCAGTATCTGAGAGCCGATGGAAGACAGGGATATGTGCTTCCGGATGGTACTCATAGTGTCACGCAAAGAAGAGATCTGATCAATCTCGGACAATTAGTCATAGAATATTTCCTAAATAAATATCAGCATGAAACCGGAAATAAATGAACTTATTGAGATTTCGAAGTATTACGGTGACAATAAGGATTTTGTTATTGCAGGTGGAGGAAATACATCTTTTAAAGATGATAAGACCATCTGGATAAAGGCAAGCGGACAGACCCTGGCAGAAATTACCGAAGACGGACTTGTGGCTTTAAGCCGACAGAAACTTCATATAATATCATCGAGCATTTATTCGGAAGATCCTGCTACAAGAGAAGAACAGGTCAAAATGGATATTATCCTAAGCATAACCGATTCCGATAAGAGCAAGCGACCTTCAGTAGAAACTTCCCTCCACGAATTAATTCAGTACAAGTATGTAGTTCACCTCCATCCTTCGAAAATTAACGGAATACTATGCAGCAGAAATGCCAGGACTTTGATTCACACCATATTTGGAGATCTGGTGCTGTTTGTTCCATACACTGATCCCGGATATACTCTTTTTAAGAAGCTTGAAACAGATATAATTGCTTATCGTGGAAAATTCAATTACGACCCGCATATTATCTTTCTCGAGAATCATGGTGTATTTGTAAGTGCTGATTCGACAGGTGAGATCAGAAAAACCTACGACGAAATCAACCATTACATTGAAACACAGATACCTGTGCTGCCTGAAATTACGCCGCTTCCGTATAATCCATTGCTTAATAATGTTTTACCCGGAATAAGGATGCTTCTTTCCGGTGAACAAGCCGGAGTAATAAGGTTCAGACATAATTCACTGATTGAAAAATTTTATCATAACCAACAGGAGTTTCACAAGATATCACTCCCGCTTACACCGGATATAATTGTCTATTGCAAGACAAGATATTTATTTATTGAGCAGGTCTCAAGCGCAGAGAAGATCCTGGATTCTTTCAAATACCAGTTACCTCATTTCTTAAGCGAATACGGATATTCCCCGAAAATCTTCATAATCAAGGATATGGGAGTATTTGCTGTTGCAGAAAATTACTACGCAGCCGAAACAGCTCTTGATGTTTATGAAGATCTTATCAAAATCAGTTTCTATGCTTCGCAATGCGGAGGCGTTAAGTTTCTCACCCCCGAGCAGGTGTCATTCATCGATCAGTGGGAAGTTGAGAATTACCGCAGAAAAGTGGCATCTTCAACGGGTCGTGCTAACAAACTAAATAATAAAATTGCCATAGTTACTGGTGGCGCCCAGGGATTCGGAGCAGGAATTGCTGAGTCATTTTTTGCATTGAATATGAATATTGTCATAGCTGATCTTAATGAAGAGAAAGGTAGTGGTCTGGTTTCGAGGCTCTCATCAAAGAAGTCAGCCAATAAGGCTCTATTTGTAAAAACGGATGTTGCTGACCCTGTTTCTGTAAAGGATTTGATCGTAGCAACAGTAAGAGAATTCGGAGGACTTGATATTATGGTAAGCAATGCGGGTATTCTCAGGGCCGGGGGCCTTGACGAGATGGACCCTGACATATTCTCAAAAACCACAGATGTTAACTATACCGGGTATTTTCATTGTACCAAGTATGCCTCGGAGGTTATGAAACTGCAGTACCAGGAGAAACCTGAATATTTTACAGATATTATCCAGATCAATTCAAAATCGGGGTTGAGAGGCAGCAACAGAAACTTTGCCTATGCCGGGGCCAAATTTGGAGGGATTGGCCTTACACAATCGTTCGCCATGGAACTTGCTCCGTACAGGATAAAGGTCAATTCAATTTGTCCTGGCAATTACTATGAAGGTCCGCTCTGGTCCGATCCACATAACGGATTATTCCTTCAGTATCTTAAAACAGGGAAGGTGCCGGGCGCAAAGACAATTGATGATGTAAGAAAATTCTATGAAGAGCAGGTACCCCTAAAACGAGGCTGCAGGCTTGAAGATGTAATGAAAGCCCTGTTATATATAATTGACCAGGAGTATGAAACAGGTCAGGCTGTTCCTGTTACCGGCGGACAGGTGATGCTTGGGTAGGCGGAAGGCGGAAGGCTGTAGGCTGTAGGCTGAAGGCGGTAGACAGAGGGCGGCATAAAGTTTAAAGCTAAAGATTGCTTCGTCGCTTTGCTCCTCGCAATGACAGATTATATAAGTTAGATCCCCTAACTGGGAGGGGCAAGGGGTGGGTAATTATTGCACAAAATGAAAATTATATATGAAAACAAAAGCAGTAAGGATATACGGGAAGAAAGATCTCCGGCTTGATGAATTTACATTGCCTGATATAAGAGAGGATGAGATATTTGCTCATGTAATCTCAGATAGCATCTGTATGTCGTCGCATAAAGCAGCCCTGCAGGGCGCTGACCATAAACGTGTTCCTGATGATATACATATTAACCCTACAATAATAGGTCATGAATTTGCAGGTACCATTGTTGAAGTTGGTAAAAAGTGGCAGCACAAATTCCACAAAGGTCAAAAATTCTCCATACAGCCGGCTATGAGCAAAATGGGCACACTTGATGCTCCTGGTTATTCCTACCGGTATATCGGGGGTGATGCAACTTATATAATAATACCGGCTATAGTTATGGAAGCCGATTGCCTTTTGCCCTACGATGGAGAAGCCTTTTTCCCTGCTTCCCTGTCAGAGCCGATGTCGTGCATTGTCGGGGCTTTTCATGCCAGTTATCATGTTCATCCTGGAACATATATTCATGATATGGGAATAAAGGAGGGAGGAAATATGGCAATTCTGGCAGGAGTTGGCCCGATGGGCCTGGGTGCAATTGATTATGCATTGCACCAGGATCGTAAACCGGAATTGCTGGTTGTTACAGATATTGATGAAAACCGCCTGTCAAGAGCTGCATGTCTTTTTACGCCTAAACATGCGGCTAAAGAAGGTATCAGGCTGATCTATGTCAACACTGGAAATAAAAAAGATCCGGCCGGGCATTTACGTGATATTACAGAAGGCAAAGGGTTTGATGATGTTTTTGTTTTTGCTCCGGTTAAACCTGTTATTGAACAGGGAGACGCTATACTTGGTTTTGATGGGTGTCTCAACTTTTTTGCCGGACCTGTAAACCCTGAATTTAGAGCTGAATTCAATTTTTACAATGTCCATTATGCATTCACTCATATTGTTGGCACCTCAGGCGGGAATACTGATGACATGAAGGAGTCGTTAAAGCTGATGGCTGAAGGGAGGATCAATCCGGCGGTAATGATCACTCATGTTGGAGGACTGGATGCAGTGGTTGATACAACATTGAATCTCCCCCGCATCGCGGGAGGTAAAAAACTCATATACACCAATATTTCTATGCCTCTTGTATCGCTTTACGACCTTGGGGAATTAAGTAGGACCGGTAAATTATACAAAGAACTCAACGAAATAGTGTCCAATAACGATTATATCTGGTCACTCGAAGCTGAGAAATATCTCCTGGAAAATGCAAAGCCAATATGAAAAATATTACCATTAACCGCAAAGGCCGCCTTATTTTCTTTTAATAAGCTTTTCTGCGAATTCTTCAGATATATAATTCTCATAACTCATACACACATGAGTTGCAAACGCAACTGCAGTACTTATTATTTCTGACCACTCCTTTTCTGAAAGCTGTTCCAGCTGGTCATTCTTAATATTATTGCGGTATATTGAAGTAAGCATGCCTGCATTGAAATTATCACCGGCACCAATGGTACTTACCGGTGTGATTTTTTGTACCGGAAATTTACCTGAAAATGAGGTTGTGCGAACAAATACTCCTTCAGTGTTTGCGGTATATACCAGACACCTGCAATAATCTCTTGCCACTTTCCAGGCATCATCAGGAGAGTTGGTACCGAAAATATTGAAAAAATCCTCATCTGATCCCCGCAGCAGGCTTGTCATCTTCATATTTTCAATTATAAGTGGTTTGAGGGTATTCAGCTCTGAGACATGGGTCGGCCGGAAATTTGGATCATATAATATTAGTGCGCCATTATCTTTTGCCTGGGTGATAAATTTTTTGAATTTCTCTCTGATCTCGGGCCATATGGCATAAAATGAACCACATTGAACAATATCATCCTTCATTATCACTGGGAATTCTATATCAAGACGTTTTTCCGGAAAATCTTTATAGAAGGTATAATGAGCATCGTTTTTGGCATCAAGGAATGCTAGCGCCAGGGAAGTGCTGCCATTCTTAAACCGGTGAACAGATGATGAATCCACTCCGTTCTCATTAAGAAAATTGTCTATCAGTTTTCCCACATCATCCTGGCCATATTCACTTATAAAAGACACAGGTAAATTCATTCGTCCCATCGATACAACGCTGTTTAATACAGAGCCACCTGCTTTTGCTGCCTGAGGTTTATTCTCCTTAAAAATGATGTCGAGTACCGTTTCGCCTATTCCGTAAATTTTCCTCATCAGAATTATTAATTTATTATGCTATATGGGGTGAATATACAAATTATTTTGGAATGGCACAAGGGCACAATGGCGCAATGGCTCAAGGCTTTGAAGACAGCGGACTCAGAGAGAGGAGACTTTGTGAAACTCTGTGAATAACTCTGTGTTCCCGATAGCCATCGGGATCAGTGGTTAATTCATATATTTGTCTTTACCAAAAGACAGTATTATGAAAGCAATGATGCTTACCGGGATAAGGCGGATGGAAATGAGAGACATTCCGGAGCCGATGATCGTCAATGAAACTGATGTTAAAATTAAGATGTCAGTAGTTGGGGTATGCGGTTCGGATATCCATTATTATACCCAGGGACAGATCGGTTCACAGAAGGTTGAATATCCTTTCACAGTCGGTCACGAAGGCGCAGGAATAGTTATTGAAATTGGTAAGGCAGTGAAAAATGTAAAACCGGGCGATCAAATTGCAATTGATCCTGCTATGCCATGCTGGGAATGTGATCAATGCAAATCCGGGAGACACCATACCTGCAGGAAGCTTAAGTTTCTCGGTTGTCCGGGACAGGCAGAAGGATGTCTTATGGAATATATTGTTATGCCTGAAACAAGTTGTTTTCCCCTTGCAGGTAACCTGACGCCCGATCATGGTTCAATCTCAGAACCGCTTGCAATCGGGGTCTATGCTGTAAAAAAGTCAGGAGGAACAGGTGATCTGAATATTGGAATTTTGGGATATGGTCCTATTGGGATGAGTGTAATGCTTGCAGCCAGGGCACAGCGCGCAGGTAATATATTCGTTACCGATAAAATAGATGAGCGACTGGCTATATCACAAAAAGAAGGTTCCTGTCTGACAGGAAACCCTCTAAAAGAAGATATTGTGAAGAAGATCCTGAACGCTGAAGCATCAGGACTTGATGTCATTTTTGAATGTTGTGGTCAGCAGGATGCCTTCGATCAGGCTGTTGCCCTGCTTAAACCGGGAGGGAAACTAATCGTAGCAGGCATTCCGGAATTCGATCGCTGGTCGATGGATGTGGAGAATTCCCGTCGGAAAGAAATATCGCTTCAGTTTATCAGACGACAGGTCGATTGTACGGGCCCGGCTATTGAAATGATGAAAAATGGAAAGATAAATGTTGGTAACATGGTAACCCATCGATTTCCTTTCACTAAAGCAAAGGATGCATTCGATCTTGTTTCGGGTTATAAAGATGGCGTGATGAAGGCGATGATTGATTTTTGATATGGTCATGACATTTATTAAAAAGTTTTTTGCAATTTGTAAAGTCCTCTATAATTCGTAATTTACAATAGCTAAAACTAAATAATCATGAACAAAAAAAATTTACTCCTGGCAACCTTTATTCTGGGTTGTGTTTTCGCTTATGCTCAAAAAGTTGGTTCATCATCAGAATATATAAAGGCACTTACTCCGGAATGGAAAGGTGAACGATTTGCAGACGGAAGACCTAAAGTACCGGATGCAATTCTTGAAAGACTGAAAAACATATCTATTGAAGAAGCCTGGGGTGTACTGCGCAATAAAGGGTTCATGAACCAGTTCGAAGGTAACTGGACCATTATCAAACCCGATGAGGTGATGACCGGCCGCGTTGTAACTGCACAGTATATGCCATTGAGGCCTGATCTGGAAAAGTACATAAAAGAACAGGGTAAGCTTGAAAATCGTTCTCAACAGGGAGGCACCAATTCATGGCCGATAGATATACTTACAACTGGCGATGTCTATGTTGCCGATGGTTACGGGAAGATTGCCGATGGTACGCTGATTGGTGATAACCTTGGAAATTCGATATTTGCAAAATCACAGAGAGGTGTGATCTTCTTCGGTTCTGTAAGGGACCAGGAAGGACTTGAAGATATAAAGGGATTCAACGGCTGGATAAAAGGCTCCGACCCTTCGTATATTCAGCAGATGATGCTGACTTCAATTAATGCGCCTATCCGTATTGGAAGAGCTACAGTGCTACCCGGCGACGTGGTTCTGGCAAAAAAATATGGGGTTATTTTTATTCCGGCTTATCTTGTTGAAGATCTTGTACTGACATCTGAAGTAACAGCCCTCCGCGATGAATTTGGTCACCAGCGTCTGAAAGAAAAGAAATACCTTGCCGGTCAGATAGACAGTCAATGGAGTGAAGAGATCAAAAAAGACTTCCTCGATTGGTTGAAAAATTATCCCGGCAAGCTGCCAATGACAAAAGAAGAGCTTGATAACTACCTGAAAGAAAGAAACTACTAACGGACGATCACATCTTTTAAATTATCTGAAAAATGAAAAATATATTGAAACAAATAACTGAAAAGAATAATCTCAGGGAATCAAAAGGTGCTGAAAGATCAGAGGAAGAAATTACCGGTACCGCTTTTTCAAACGGACGGAGAAGTTTTCTTAAAAAGGCAGCTCTTGGTGGAATAGCATTAGGAGGATTTATGAAGCTGTCGATAGAAGACACCCTAGCTCACGCAACCTCAAAAGTACAGCGATCTTCCAGTCCTTCCGACCTGAAGATTACCGATATGCGATATGCATTAACAACAGTTCTGGGAGGCACGGCTATCATTCGTATTGACACTAACCAGGGAATATACGGACTTGGAGAAGTAAGAGATGGCGCTGACCCGCGATATGCACTCATGCTGAAGAGCCGGATACTTGGGCTGAATCCCTGCAATGTGGAAATGATTTTTAAGATTTTAAAACAATTTGGAGGTCAGAGCCGTCAGGGAGGTGGCGTAAGCGGAGTGGAAATGGCCATGTGGGATCTATGCGGAAAAGCTTACGGCGTGCCGGTGTGGCAAATGCTGGGAGGAAGATACAGGGATAAGATCAGGTTATATGCTGATACACCTGAAGCAAAATCACCGGAAGAACAAAGGAAACTTATAAAATACCGTACTGAGGATCAGGGCTATACCTGGCTTAAGATGGATTTATCCATTAATGAATTAATGGACATCCAGGGTACCCTGGTAAATCAGAGTTACTGGCAGAAGAATGGCCAGCTTAATCAATGGCAGGGTAATTACATGTCATATCAGAACACCTTACACCCCTTCACGCAGATTCAAATAACAGATAAAGGGCTGGATGAACTGTGTAAAATAGTTGAAAATGTACGCGATATGGTTGGATACGATATTCCTCTTTCTACAGATCACTTTGGTCATTTTGACCTGAATAACGGAATTCGGCTGGGTAAAGCCCTTGATAAATACCGGCTGGCATGGATGGAAGATATTGTTTCGTGGGAACTTACAGACCAGTGGAAAACACTGTCTGATGCACTGGAAACACCAATGCTTACGGGGGAGGACATCTACCTGCTGAATTATTTTAAGCCCCTGATCGATACCCATGCAGTCGACATTGTCCAGCCAGATTTAGCAACTGCAGGGGGTATATTGGAGACTAAAAAAATTGGCGACTACGCTGAAGAACAAGGTGTTGCAATGGCAATACACCAGGCCGGCACACCTGTTTCTTTCATGGCTGATGTACATTGCGCCGCAGCAACACAAAACTTTCTGGCGTGCGAGCATCATAACATAGATGTACCATGGTGGGAAGGCCTGGTCAAAACAACTGACGGCAGACAACTGATCACCAAAGGATTTGCAAATGTGCCCCTCGATGCTCCGGGATTAGGTATCGAATTGAATGATGAAGAGGTTAAGAAACATCTTCATCCTAAATCAGGCGGATACTTTGAACCGACTCCTGAATGGGACGAAAAACGTTCTCATGACAGACTCTGGAGTTAGTTCGAAAAAGTCCTCAAAATCAGAATTGCAGAATCATTTGTAATGATATAGTGATACTTTCTGAATGCTTGTCTTACCGGCCGGAAGCTTAACGCCTGTTCCCGACCATGTGCTTGCATGAGTCTCATCACCATTTAATCTTCTTTCCGGTATCCAATTTCCGTCTTTAAATGTTCCTTCGTCCACTGCATCAATTCCTATTCGCATTGAATCATCCTTAGGTATAAAGAAAACATCGAGGCCTTTCCCGGCAACAATGTATTCATCCTGGCCTGTTCTCACAATAAGCCCTCCTGCTGTACCTGTCTTTCTGCCAGAGGCCAGGTCAGCCTTTATGAAATAGTCTCCCAATTCGAACTCCTGTTCCGGGGAAATTGTATCAACCAGGATTCCTTTCATAGTCCCTTTGCCCTGGTTTTCAAGAATAAAAGATGACATGTCCTGCAGAATTTTATAACTTTCATCCAACGGATCATTTACCATATTAATCTCTCCATCAATCCCGAACGGTGCGAAACATCCGGCACTGTATTCCCCAAGAACGTAAAATACCCTGGCTGCACCAAGCTGACCTCCTCTTGTCTCTGGTATAAATAAAGGATTACCGCTTCTTGTATATTCCCGGCACACCCACACAAATTCATCCGTATAAATATCCGGAGAAATAAAATCTATTGATGGAGCAGCAGCACGCCAAATATCAATAACCTGGGGTAAAGGACCACCTGAAGGATACCTCCCCGGCCAATAACTGAAAGGTTGTTTTAACCAGGCATTTACATACATGGGGAGAGGATATTTACTTTTCCCTTCTGATGCAATTTTTTCAACATATCTGGCATAATTCCATGCCATAAAAAGTTCTTCAGTATAAAAGGAATAAAATTGCCAGTCTTCTTTATCAGGTCTGAATTCACTTTTTCCAAAGATCTCTTCCCACGATCCGGTGGTTTTAAATCCATTCGTTTTCCAAACATTATATAATTCAGGAAACAGGTCCTCTTTATGGGCAACAAGATAATCCATCAATTCCTTAGGTACCTGACTGTAATAAGCTATATTGGCCGGATCGCTGAAATCTCTTCGTGCATTTCCCGGTGTATTGCCAATATTATCCAATATACCCATTTCATTCTCAACCTGCATTAAAACAACCGTCTGCTGTTTGGCATCTACCTTTTTAATATGCCGCATTAGTGCTGCAAATGCTTTTGCATCGGCTTCACATGAGGCATTACCAAATGTCGATAAAATCTCCAGCGATTTTCCCTGCTCATCTTTTACTCTTGGATATTTTTCATAATCCTTCTTCACCCATGATGGCATATATGTAGATCCGGCGTTTTTCCAACTGGCGAACCAAATTAATCCCAACTTCAGATCTGCTTTTCTGGCACCTGTTATTATGCTGTCGACCAGGGCAAAATCAAATTTTCCTTTTTCAGGTTCAATAAGTTCCCAGGAAACCGTGGCAATAACGGAGTTCAGATTCTTTTTCGCCAGCGCTTTCCATACCGGCTCCATATAAGTAAAACCTCCGCATGTGGAATTATGCAATTCCCCTGAAAGCATAAGGAATGGCTTCCCTTCAACAATAAGCCTGGTAGCTGTACCCTGTTTTTCAAGATGGGGAATTTGCCTGGAACCACCGTGTGACTCAAAGCCTGAAGATAGATTTCCGTTTTGGGTGCACCTGCATAATGTAACCATTATTAGTGCACTCAAAAAAATTTGGAAAAAACTCTTTAAATTTTTCATATATAGTTATTTTTAATCAATTTAATTATTCTATTCTTACAGCTCAGTCGCCAGCAGGAGCAAGAAGCCAGCCTCCGAGAAATACCTAATCCGGTATATCTTCCGCTACAGGTTTTCCACGCCAGAAATTTGCAAGGACTGAGCCGGTAACATTCATTAAAGGTCCGAATATTGCAGGGGCTAATCCTACAGTCGCAATCTTGCCCATCTGCAAAGCCAGCCCTGAAGCCAATCCACCATTTTGCATGCCTACCTCAAAAGCAATTGTACGTCTGTCTTTCTCCGGCATGCCTGCCAGCCACGAAAGCCAGTAACCAAGTGTATAGCCGGTAAGGTTATGCAGGAGGCTCGTTACAATCAGCAGCGCGCCGACCTCCAACAGGCTGTCGCGGCCTGAGGCAGTTATTATTGTTACTATAACAGCTATTCCAACCATCGAAATCAATGAAAGTATTTTCTCCATAAACTTACTGTCGCCTTTGACAAACTTTGATATGATTATTGATCCCACCATCGGGAGAATAAAGAACCAGCCTGTCGATTTGAAAAATTGAATAATGAATCCGGAGAGATCTGCATTTTTCGATTTCATGAATACAAGATTTGTAAGCATTATAATGACCAGGTATGCAAGAAGCTGAATAAAAATTGATTTCCTTCTTTCTTTCCCTTTTGAAAAAAGATTGAAAATGAAACCAGCAACAACAGGTAAAATGATCATATTCAGGATATCGAGCATCATACTCCAGAAATCAACTTCAATATACTGGCCACCAAGCCATTTCATCAACAACGGCGTCACTAAGGGAGATAAAAGAGTTGAAATTGCTCCTATTGTAACAGCCAGTGCAAGGTTTGCTTTTGCAAGGAATGACATCACGTTTGATGCAAGTCCGCTTGGGACACAACCAATCAGAATTATGCCTGCGGCAATTTCAGGTGGAAAATTAAAAATTCTGGCTATCCCGAAACCTACCAGAGGCATAATCATATAATGAGAAAAGACACCGATAAATACTCCTTTAGGCATTTTAATTACTCCCGCAAAATCATTGAAGCTCATCTGGGAACCCATACCAAACATAATAATCTGTAATAGAGGGACAATTAGCTTTTTAAATTGAAAATCACCAACTGAAATGAAATACTGGGGATAAAACATTGATGTAGCAACAGCTGTAAAGATCCAAAGTGTATAGGAAAAACCCCTGGTTTTCTGAAAGCCTCTTACTCCAAGGGCAAGCGCAATTAATCCTGCTATGAGTAAAGGACCTGTAAAAGTTGATATTCCGGCTAAATAAGAAATTCCGGAACCGGCACAACACAATAAAGAAAGAATTAATATCCCCCTGAATAACTTGTTTTTCATCACTGATTGAGGTATGTCAGGTTGTTTTGGCTGAAATTATTTTACATCAGAATAATAATATACGAAAATATAAAAATAATTATGATATTCGTTTTCACTAACTTTGTTTAATGAAACCCTGTTCTTAAATTTAAGATCGTTAATATCCTTAAAATGGAAACAATTATTAAAACAATGATCTCCCCTTTTTATGTGGCTTTAATGTTGTTCTCCGCCTGCAGTAAAGGGAACAACCCCGAACCCGTTATTTCCATTGTAGATGTTTCACAGGTCAGAATTACCACGGAATCAACGATGATATTTAATATAAACCTTGATAAAACGGTTAATAACGGTGTATCGGTAGATTATACATTAGTGGATGGGACAGCAACAGCTCCTGATGACTATGTGGCATCTTCAGGGACCATTACAGTTCCGGCAAACCAGACAAGGGCATCCATTAATGTTCAGATTACCGGAGATCCAACCAATCTGAGACAACCCAACCTGCAGTTCACCATTCAGTTAAGCAACCCAAAACTTTGCACTATAGGCACTTCTACAGCAACAGGTACAATAATTACTCAAGATGGAACATATCTGCCAACAGACAACACAGGATATACTACTCCTCTAACATATCCCGGTTATACGCTTGTATGGAGTGATGAGTTTTCAGGAAATACTCTCGATCTGAGTGCCTGGAACCAGGAATTAGGAACTGGTAGTGGAGGATGGGGAAATAATGAACTGGAATATTATACTAATAGTAAGAAGAACACATTTGTTTCCTCTGGTAATTTAATAATCGAAGCCAGGAGAGAGGACCTGGGTAACTCAAAGTATACATCCGGGAGAATGACTACCCAGAACAAAAAAGTTTTCAAATTCGGACGTATTGACATAAGAGCAAAATTACCTGTAGGAAAAGGTTTTTGGCCGGCATTATGGATGCTAGGAACGAATATTAACACGGCTGGGTGGCCGGCATGTGGAGAGATAGACATTATGGAACTTATTGGGACCACTCCATCGATTGCATATGGCACCATGCACTGGGGTTCCTCCACCAGTCATAGGTCAAAAGGATCAAGTTATGAATTGTCATCCGGAGATTTTTCAGATGAGTTTCATGTATTCAGTATTATATGGAAACTGGATAATATTTCGTCGTATGTAGATGACCAGTTATTCCTCGAGACCTCGGCATCTGATGTTGGTGCTTACGATTATCCTTTTAATGCCGATCAGTTTTTTATATTCAATGTAGCAGTAGGAGGCAACTGGCCCGGTTCGCCTGATAATACAACCATGTTTCCTGAAAGGATGTTCGTGGATTATGTTAGAGTATTTCAATAATACGGCATAAAATGAGCAGAATAATTGTAATCGGCAGTTCCAATACCGATATGGTTATAAAGTCTAAAAAACTGCCTGCACCGGGAGAAACCATATTAGGAGGTACATTTCTTATGAATCCCGGAGGCAAAGGAGCTAACCAGGCAGTCGCAGCTGCAAGACTTGGGGGAGATGTAACATTGGTAACAAAGATCGGAAATGATATGCTTGGTTCTGAGGCTATAGACCTGTTTGGCAATGAGAATATTGACACGAGGTATATTATAAACGATCCGATGAACCCATCAGGTGTTGCACTAATAATAGTTGATGACAACGGGGAAAACAGTATTGTGGTAGCTCCCGGTTCAAACGGCACACTTTCGGCATATGACATCAAAGAAGGAGTATTTGATAATAAAGAGGACGTCATATACCTCATGCAGCTTGAGATTCCTGTAAGTACCGTTGAATTTGTGGCACAAAAGGCTTTGTTGAAAAATAGCAGGGTTATACTGAACCCTGCGCCAGCAGGACCTCTTTCCAATGATCTTCTGAGTTGCATATATATTTTAACACCAAATGAAACAGAAGCTGAATTGCTGACCGGAATTAAAGTAACTAATTCATTATCTGCTCAAAAGGCATCTGACGAGTTGCACCAAAAAGGCGTTAAAAATGTTGTAATAACAATGGGATCATCAGGTGCGTATATCTCAACCGGGGCAGTTTCGAAAATGGTTCCTGTTATTCCAACGAAAGCTATTGACACAACAGCTGCCGGTGATGTGTTTAACGGGGCTCTTGCTGTGGCACTGTCTGAAGGAAAAGAACTGGAAGAGGCTGTTATTTTTGCCAACAAGGCATCTGCCATCTCAGTAACACGCATGGGAGCACAGGCTTCAGCACCGTACAGGAATGAAATCTTATCATAAAACCGTAACGTAGGGACGTTGCATGCAACGTCCCTACATAATGACATTACCAAAAAAATCAATAAACAATGAAAAACCTCCTGACCTTTCTTATCCTGACTGTGATATTAATTCATGGTTGCTCAAGTGAAACTGGCAACAAAAAGCCTGAACCGGTTAAGATCATTTTCGATTCCGATCTTGGTCCGGATTATGATGATGTTGGAGCCCTGGCATTCCTTCATGCAATGGCCGACAGTGGGAAAGTTGATATTCTTGCCACGATAGCATCGAACAAGAACGAACTTGTTGCTCCGTCAATTGATGTAATCAATACCTATTTCAGGCGACCAGGTTTGGCTATTGGCGCCCCTAAAACAGATGGAGTCAGCCTGGGTTCATCACAGCACTGGGCCGATTCAATTGTGGCAAAATATCCTCATATAATTAAATCGACTGACGATGCGCCTGATGCAGTAAATATTTATCGGAAGATTCTCAGTAGTCAGCCTGACAATAGTGTGACAATAGTTACAGTCGGCTTCCTTACAAATATTGCTAATCTGCTTAAATCGCAGGCCGATAATGTCAGTCCCCTCAACGGGCTGGATCTTATCACTAAAAAGGTTAAGTTGCTGGTGTCGATGGCCGGGAAATTTCCTGAAGGAAAGGAATTTAATATTTATATGGATTCGACCTCTTCAAGGTATGTATATGAAAACTGGCCCGGACAGATTATTTTTACGGGATTCGAAATAGGATGGGAAATACATACAGGATTACGATTAATAAATTCTCCGGTAATTAATAGTCCTGTAAAAGACGTTTTCAGAATAAGCATTCCTCTGTCAGAAGAGGATAAAAACGGAAGAATGAGCTGGGATGAGACTGCAGTCCTCATAGGGGTTTATGGCACTGATGGGTTTTTTGATACGGTGAGGGGAAAAATAATTGTTAATCCTGACGGGAGTAACAGCTGGGAGAATAATCCCGAAGGAAAGCAGGAATATGTGGTTCAGAAAATGCCGGTTGATCAGATGAGCAGATTCATAGAAGACAGGATGATGCATGTACCGGTTAAATTCAGGTCAATCAAGCCTGAGGTTCTGAAAGATAAAATTGCCGGAGGATGGGCCGGCAAGATGATTGGTGTAACTTATGGAGCTCCTACTGAATTCAGGGCACAGGGCAAATTGTACAGCGATTCGATTAAATGGAAACCAGCTGATGTAAAAGGAAGCATATGGCAGGATGATATATATGTCCAGCTTACTTTTTTGATGTCAATGGATAAATATGGTATGGATGCACCTGCTAAAAAATTCCAGGAGATGTTCGCAAAAGCCGGCTATCCTCTCTGGCATGCCAACATGCAGGCCAGAAAGAACTATTACGATAGCATATTTGCGCCACAATCAGGAAATCCGGAATATAATATTCATGCTGATGATATTGATTTCCAGATTGAAGCAGATTATATAGGATTTATGTGTCCGGGAATGCCTCAGACAGCTACAGCCATTGCAGAAAAAATAGGTCATATAATGAATTATGGCGACGGAGTATATGGAGGGATTTTTGTTTCAGCGCTTTACGCGGAAGCCTATTTTGATTCCGATATACCCGGCATCATTGACAAGGCCCTGTTATCGATTCCGTCAGGGAGTGACTACTACAAAATTATCAAAGATGTAATAAAATTGCACCAGCATTACCCTGATGACTGGAAAGCAGCCTGGAAAGAACTCGAGGATAAATGGGGTGATGTGGATATCTGTGGTGCCGGTTCCGCCTTTAACATCGATGCCAAATTCAACGGAGCTTTCATAGTTCTGGGTTTGCTTTACGGAGAAGGCGATCCTGTAAAAACTCTTGAGATAACCACCCGTTGCGGGCAGGATTCAGATTGCAATCCGTCAAATGCCATGGCTGTACTGGGCGTAATAAAAGGGTTCAAGGGTCTCCCCTTAAACATGCAGGAAGGAGTATCGGCAATTGGTGATTCTGTTTTCATCAATACAAGCTATTCCTTTAATTCAGCTGTAAGCAGTACCTATAAATATGCAACAGACCTTATATTGAAAGATGGCGGAAAACTTACTGATAATAAAATACTTATTAAAACACAGGTACCTGTTGCACCTCAACTTGAAGTTTCATTTCCTGATGTTGTTTTTGATAAGAATATATCAATATTCGACAAAAAAGCCTGGTCGTTCAAAGGAAAATGGAGTACCTATGAAGTGACCGGTGATGACAAAAAGATGTATAAACAATCGATGTTTGCTGAAAAAGCCGGCGATGAGCTTGATATTTCTTTCACGGGAACCGGAATCTCATTAACTGGCAACTGGTTCAAAGACGGTGGGAAAGCAGATGTTTATGTTGACGGAGCTCTGAACCGCACCATCGATACTTACTATGACTTTGCTAACCAGCAACATACTGAAAGTATCTGGCATGTATTGGATCTGCAGCCGGGTGACCATAAAATAAGGCTTGTGGTTAAAGGGGAGAAACGACCTGAATCGGCAGGAACCCGTGTTTATATAACGCAGGCAATTATATTCAAAACAGCCAGGAAGAAAAATGAAACCTGGAAATTCTCCTTTGAGAAATGATTTTAAAACCCACCCCTGCCCCTCCCAGCCTTGCTTCGCCGAAGCGGCTACGCGAAGGCGAGGGAGGGGATCATTGGGACCAACTTTTATCTTTTAACCTTTATCTTTTATATTTTGTATCATGTTCATACCACAAAGTTATTCGCTGGCCATAATCCTATGCGTTGTTACAATGCTCTGCTGGGGATCTTGGGGAAACACTCAGAAACTGGCAGGTAAATCCTGGCGGTTTGAACTTTTTTACTGGGATTATGTATTGGGCATTCTACTGTTTTCTATTCTTCTGGGATTTACGCTTGGCAGCAACGGATCAAGCGGCAGGAGCTTTGTGGAGGATATACGCCAGGCTTCACCTCACAATATACAGAATGCCATGCTGGGCGGTATAATTTTTAATGCATCCAACATATTACTGGTTGCTGCTATGGCTATAGCAGGAATGGCAGTGGCGTTTCCTGTCGGGGTTGGGATAGCCCTTGCTCTCGGTGTTATTATCAACTATATAGCTGTACCTAAAGGAAATCCGGTATTATTATTTCTTGGTGTGGGATTTATAGTCGCTGCTATACTACTTGATGCCATGGCTTATAAAAAACATAGTGTCACACTTCAAAAGGTGTCAAAAAAAGGTATTATTCTGTCTATAGCTGCCGGAGTTCTGATGGCCCTTTTTTATCGGTTTGTAGCCAGTTCGATGGCCTCAGGTTTTGAACATCCGGAAGCAGGAAAGCTGACTCCTTATGCAGCAATATTCTTTTTTGCATTAGGAGTACTGGTAAGTAATCTCCTGTTCAATTACTTCATAATGAAAAAGCCATTCGAGGGTGAGCCATTATCGTTCAAGGATTATGCAAAGGGCAGTTTTGGTGTTCACCTGACCGGTGTTCTGGGAGGTGTTATATGGAACATCGGAATGTCGATGAGCATTATTGCATCGGGGAAAGCGGGATTTGCCATCTCATATGGATTGGGACAGGGTGCTACGCTTATAGCTGCCTTATGGGGCGTTTTTATCTGGAAAGAGTTTAAAGGAGCTACAAAATCAGTCAACAATCTGGTTTTCCTGATGTTCATTGCCTACCTGGCCGGGCTTGCGCTGCTGGTATATGCTGGTACCTAGCGCCACAAACCCTCGATGCTCAGGTAGCGTTCACCTGTATCATAAGCAAATGTTAGTATCTTGCTGTTTCGAGGCATCTCCTGTTCAAGTGATTTTATAGCAGCAAGGGATGCTCCCGTAGAGATACCCACCAGCAGGCCTTCTTTCTGCGCTGCAGCTTTTGCCATTTTAAAGGCTTCGGGTCCGGAAACTTTTATTATTTTGTCAACAATACCTCTTGAGTAGGTATCGGGGATAAAGCCTGCGCCGATACCCTGGATGGGGTGTGGCCCGGGAGCGCCACCGCTCAGGACGGGAGAATCAGCAGGTTCAACAGCAAATATTTTAATAAGCGGGAAGTTGGCTTTAAGTACTTTCCCAACACCGCTTATATGTCCGCCGGTGCCAACACCTGTAATTAAGTAGTCAAATCCTTCAGGAAAATCAGAAACAATTTCCTTTGCAGTTGTCTTCTCATGAATCATTGGATTTGCCGGGTTTTCAAATTGCATTGGTATCCATGCTCCGGGAGTTGCTTCAACCAATTCCCTGGCCTTTTCAATTGCACCTTTCATGCCAAGAGCTTTGGGAGTTAAAACAAGTTCCGCACCATAGGCATACAGCAGGTTCCTCCGCTCCATACTCATCGATTCAGGCATAACCAGTATCACACGGTAACCTTTTGAGGCGCCGGTCATTGCCAGCCCAATACCTGTATTCCCTGAAGTAGGTTCAATAATAACACCATCTTTATTGAGCTTTCCCTTCTGCTCAGCATCTTCCACCATTGCCAGCGAAATTCTGTCTTTGATGCTCCCGCCAGGATTCCTTCTTTCATCTTTTATCCAGACCTCAAGATCAGGAAAAAGTTTAGAAATTCTAATATGTGGCGTTTTGCCAACTGATTCCAAAATATTTTTATATTTCATAATGATACTATTTTTATACTTTGTGTTTATCACCTCTTTCCCTTATAGTAGACTTGTATTCATGATAGACCAGTGAATATGGGGGGACACTCTGGGTAAGCCACACATTCCCTCCAATCACACTATCATGACCTACAACAGTTTCTCCGCCAAGGATTGTAGCTCCCGCATATATAACAACGTCATCCTCAATTGTGGGATGTCTTTTTTTAGAAGCCATTGATTTACTAACACTAAGTGCACCTAATGTTACACCCTGATAAATTTTAACCCTTCTTCCAATGTTAGTAGTCTCTCCAATTACTATGCCTGTACCATGGTCGATGCAAAATTCTGATCCGATATTGGCCCCCGGATGGATATCTATACCTGTTAACGAATGAGCATACTCCGTCATAATTCTTGGTACGACAGGAACAGTATGACATGATAAACAATGAGCCAACCTGTATACCAGGATAGCAAAAAAACCCGGATAAGCCATTATGACTTCATCAATGCCTGAGGAGGCCGGATCATTCAGTGCGATAAACGCAGCATCCATAAGAAGTTTTTCTTCAATGAAACATAATTCATTGAAAAATTTGTCTGCAATTACTCCGGGTTTATCAGGCAGCTTGTTTCTAATCGGATAAAGCAAATCAATAAATTTGGTTCGTAGTTTTCTAATTCCTGAAGGCTTGTAACCACCCGCCTCTGTAACGGGGAAAAGACTGACCGCAATCCTTAGAATAAACTCACCTACTGCAGTTTTGCTCGGTAAATAATTCCCGGAAAACCGCGATCTTATCGTTTTGATAGTATTAGCCATTATAAAATTATTACATACTTAATCTATGTTAAATCTTTTTCAAATGCTTCTTTATCGAATGTAAAATTATCGCCTAAAAACTCAATAACCTTAGTAATATCTTTATATGCATTCCCCAAACATGTAGAAGCTCCGGGAGATGGAGTGATGTTGAATATTATTTTATCACCAACCAGTTTTGCCTCTCCAAGCTCAAGCTTTCTGGTAGTATTGTTTACTATCTGCGGTCTTGCACCTCCCACTCTTCCCTTTGCTCTTTTAACATACTTCAATTCATTCAATTGAATGTTGGGCACTATCTTTCTTATTTCTTTAATAAACAAGCGTTTCCCGATAAATGGCCAGTCATAAAAGAAATTTATAAAGATGTAATTAAAAAGGATTTTGTCAAAAAGAATCTTAAATAAACTAATTACCGGACTTAGTCCAAATCCGAAAGTCTTCCAGTAATCAAAGAAAGTTTTTCCATTAAAACGCTCAAGCAGAAATATCGGTTTGGCAGTAGGCCCAAATCTGGTTATATCCGGATCTCGTACTTCCGGATCACCATGAATGGCTGCAAAAGGAAGCTTTGGCATCTGTATGGTATATACTTTCCCGTTCAGTATTTTTGGTGCAGTATAGTAGCTTCCTGCCACTGAAAGAATTGAAAGATTTTTTCCATAGCCAAGTGATTTGGCTATCATCAGACTATGACCTCCTGCGGAAACTACAATTACTTTGGCTGAGAAGTTACCTTTGTTAGTTTTAACATAATATTTCTCACCGTCTTTTGCAATTTTTAAAAGTTTTGTATCCAGATGGATTTTTATCTCAGGATTTTCTTTCTTCGAACAATTAACGAATGACTGACAGAGCAATTTGAAATCGACAGCATATCCATCTTCCGTGGCTAATGCAACAATTTCCTGGTCAGGATCTCTTCCCTCAACAACTTTTGGTTCAAGTTTAGCTATTTCATCCTTTTCAATAACCCTTAATTTAGGAAATAATTGTGAAAACGAAAGAAACCTGGTTCTTAAATCTTCAACCTGTTTTTTCCCGACTCCCAGAACCATTTTCGTATATTTGCGGAATAGCATAAGGCCGCTGTTTGTCTTCTTTTCAGCTTCCAGGTATTTCATCAACATGTCGGCATTCCGTTTAACGTTTTTGGCCTTCTCAAAAGAATAATTAGTTTCAATATCGCCGAAGTGAAGGGTATGGCTATTGTTGACAGGGTTGCAGTTCACCGTTCCCAGATCAGAATATTTTTCTATCAAACCAATTCTTTTGACATTCGAATATTTACTTAAAGAATAAAGTAAAGCTGTCCCTACAGCTCCTCCTCCAACAATAAGAACATCATATTCAATGGTATTTTCATTCATAGCTGTATTTTTTTTATCTTTTATTTAATGGGATATATTCATGTTTACCAAACACATTTTTAAAAGCCGGCCTGATTATCCTTTTGGCTGAGAAGGTTAATTCTTCTATACGGTGAGTACACCACCCGGAAACTCTTGCAACTGCAAAGAGAGGGGTATAAAGCTCCCTTGGAATGTCGAGACAGGCATACACAAAACCTGAGTAGAAATCAACATTTATACACAACACCTTGGTTGATTTTTCTCCCTTGAATATTCTGAATACTTCGGGTGTAAGTCTTTCGACCAGTGAATAAAGTTCAAATTCGTCCAGACGTCCTTTTTCTATCGCAAGTTCTCTGGCTTTTTCTTTTAGGATGCCAGCTCTCGGATCAGATATCGTATAAACGGCATGTCCTATTCCGTATATCTTCCCCGAAAAATCATTTGCCTTCTTATTGAGTATCTTAAGTAAGTGCTCAGTCACCTCTTTCTCGCTTGACCAATCTTTAACATGAACCTTCATATCTTCCATCATTTCCAGCACTCTCACATTGGCCCCTCCGTGCAAAGGTCCTTTTAGTGATCCTATTGCAGATGTAACTGAAGAATAAATATCAGTTTCAGAAGAACTGGTTACTCTCATGGTAAAGGTAGAGTTATTCCCTCCACCATGTTCAGCATGAAGTATAAGCAGAAGATCGAGCAGATCAGCCTCAAGTTTTGAAAAGCCGTCACAGTCGCCCTTTACCATATAAAGGAAGTTTTCAGCTGTAGTCATATCAGGCTGAGGATGACGTATCGACAAAGTCATACCTTTGTATAAATGTCCCAATGCCTGGTAGGAATATGCTACTATGGTAGGAAATTTGGCAATAATATTCAACGACTGTTTAATCATATTGTCAAGCGAGATATCATCAGGATGTTCATCAAGAATATACAAACCAAGGACCGACCTGGCAAGAATATTAAGAACATTTTTCCCTTTCATCGACAAAATCATGTCTTTCACAAAATCATCAGGAAGAGCTCTCAATGATGCCAGATGCTCAGAGAATTTCTTAAGTTCGGACTCATTCGGCAAATGTCCTGTTAATAATAGAAATACCGTTTCATCAAATCCATGACGATTTTCTCGTTGACATCCATGTGTAATATTACCTATATCAATCCCCCTGTATAACAATCTCCCGGGAATTGCAACCACTTTCCCATCCTCCTTTTTATAACCTACAACATCACCGATATTGGTCAGACCTACCAGTACCCCGGTGCCATCTTTATTCCTTAGTCCGCGCTTGACATCAAAACTGTCAAATAACTCATTGTCGATCTGGCATGCATCATAAACCGACTTTTCCAGTAAGGAAAAGAAATTATTTTCTTCCATAAGATTGAAATATTATATATTTTAAATTAAAGATTAGTAATGATAGCATCGGCAAATTCAGATGTTTTAAGAAGTGTTGCATTTTCCATCAGTCGGTGAAAATCATAGGTAACTTTTTTACTCTGTATTGTAAGCTCCAATCCTTTATATATTGCATCAGAAACCTGCCCCCAGCCTATATAATCGAACATAAGTGCCCCGGAAAGAATTACAGAGCCAGGGTTTACTTTATCCAGGTTAGCATATTTAGGTGCTGTCCCGTGTGTCGCTTCAAAAATAGCATGGCCGGTTTCAAAATTGATATTTGCCCCCGGTGCTATTCCGATTCCACCGACAATTGCGGCAAGTGCGTCTGAGATATAGTCCCCGTTCAGGTTTAGTGTGGCTATAACTGAATATTCAGCGGGACGTGTAAGTATCTGCTGGAGGAAGGCATCTGCAATTACATCCTTAATTATTACTTTCCCGTCGGCCTCGGCCCTTTTAAGCATAAGGTCTGCAGCTTCAGCCCCCTGGCTGTCAGCTATTTTTTTATGCTGCGACCAGGTAAACACATCGTTGCCAAATTCTCTTTCAGCAAGGGCATAACCCCATTTCATAAAAGCACCCTCGGTATACTTCATAATGTTGCCTTTATGAACAATTGTTACAGATGGCAGCTTTTTTGTTATTGCA